>Ga0131853_10005000_pt1 | contig 23881 bp, 12 predicted proteins | sample TergutLab28metaG_FD_92764 | JGI IMG/M metagenome (GOLD analysis project Ga0131853, IMG submission 92764) | Labiotermes labralis P1 segment gut microbial communities from Petit-Saut dam, French Guiana - Lab288 P1 (version 2) (version 2) | ecosystem: Host-associated > Arthropoda: Insects >...
AACAATTTCCCCCACCCACCCGCTTTTCCTGCGCCCCGCTCTTTTCCTCCCAAACACCCAGGGTCCCCCCCCCCCCCCCCCCCCCCCATACTGGCCCGATTTAGCCCCCTGAGATTTCTGCCTCTTCCCCAGGATGAAAATCAAGTTTAAGGATCAGAGATTTGACACCAATGAGGAGATGCAAACAGAATCACAAGTGCTGAAAACGCTGACATAAAAACACTTCCAAGGAAGCTTCCGATCATGGCTACAACGTTTGGATCATTGTGAATGCACCCAAGGGGACTGCTTTGAAGGGGATGGTGGTGATTATGACTCTGGGTGTGTTTACTTTTTTTCTGATACATTTCAGGAACATTTGGATAGCACCTTGTAGATGAAGAACTGTGTGCTAGCTTCAAAGACTAGCAGAAGGCACTTGACCATGTAATCTGGACCAAATTAATGCAGATCCTAAAGGGAACTGGTACTGACTGGTGATCATGAAACTGACTGTACACAGATGACAGAGTTAAAGTAAGACTGGGTCATGGGGAGATTGGAAGTGTGAAGAGGAGTTAGACAAGGATATGGTGGCCTGATTGTCAGATGGACAGTGCCAGGAAAAAACTAGAGTTCAAAGATTAGCATGCTTAGGGATAACGGGAGCAATGCGCACCACTTCCACCAATGCTGTGGAAGCACTTATTTGCCTCCCACCACTGGAGCTAGTGGTACAGAGTGAGGCAAGGTCAGCTGTGCATCGTCTCTGTAGTCTGAGAGGTTGGTCTTACCTACATCCCAATCGAGGATATAGCAGCATTTTGATGCAGCTTCAACAGTCAGATCCCTTATTTAATATGGGGGTACATGTTATGAGGCCAGCATTCAATTTTGAACCCAAATATAGGGTTACTATGTTGACTAGGGAAGACTGGACCAAAGGAACTGGCACTCCACTTGTAGTCAAGGGCTCATCTGGTTTACAGATAGGTCCAAGATGGAGGGGAGCTGGAGTCTATGGGCAATCTGTGGAAAGAAGGCTCAGTTTCTCTCTAGGAAGATATACCACAGTCTTTGCAGCTGAGAAATGCGCTATCTTGGCATGTGTTTACGAAATTCACTTTCAGAGTAGACCAGAGTAGTGTGTAAGTATCTGCTCTGATAGTCACGTGGCTTTTAGGCTCTCCAGGCTGTCAGAACACGTTTCCATTGGTCCAACAGTGCCAAAAGGCATTGAATGATATATCTACCTGGAATGCAGTGGGACTGTACTGGGTCCCTGGACATACTAGAGTACCAGGAAATGAGATCGCCGATGACCTTGCAAGGGATGGCCCTGCTCTAAAGTTTGTTGGACCTGAGCTGGCCTTGGGAGCCTCTACACAGGATATACGAAGAGGCATTAGACATTGGTTGGTTAACCAGCATTGGGTATGAGGTCTTGGTGACACCCAAAGACAGGCTCAAGAACTAATTTCAGGGCCCTGTCTGGGTGCCAAGGCTAGGTTTCTGTCCTTTAACAGGACACAACCCAGGGCTGTTACTGGCCTTCTCAGTGGACATAATACCCTCAGGAGACATCATCACCTAATAGGGCTGTCAGACAGTCCACTGTGTAGAAAGTGTGGAGCAGAGGATGAAACCTCAGCCCACATTCGTTGTGAATGTGAACCTTTGGCTGCACACAGACATGTGTATCTGGGCTCCTTCTTCTTGGAGTCAGAGGACATCAAGCGTATAAGTTTCGGGGCCATCTGGAACTTAAGTAAAGCAACAGGACTCCCATAAATCGATATGGGGCACGAAGGGCCCGTCAACTAAGGCCTAGGTGCATCGGGACCGTAAGGTCTCGAACCCAATCACAAATTAATCAATCAATCAATAGACAAGGATACTGTTTGTCACCAATTCCATTCAACTTGTACAGCAAATACCTTAACAAAGAAGCTCTCAAACAGTCTGGCAAAATATGAGAACAAGACATGGTGCTACAGGGTATGATTGATAAGCTAATTGGAACCGGCAGATGAATGTGGTAAAATATAAGTTAATGAGAATCTCAAGGCAACCATCTCCAATGCAGGTTATGAAAGATCAAAGACAAATGGATATGTGGAATATTTCAAATATTTGGACAACATGACAAATTATGCAAGATGTAAATGTGAAATTAAATCCAGGATTGCCACAGCAAAAGCAGCATTCAACAAGAAGGTGCTTTTCGCCAGCATATTGGACTTAAATTTAAGGAACAAACTAGTAAAGTGTTACATTTGGAGCATAGCTTTGTGTGATGCTGAAACTCGGACACTTCAGAAATTAGGTCAGAAATATCTGAAAAGCTTTGAAATGTGGTACTCGAGACAGATGAAGAAGACTATATGGACTAGTCATGTGAGAAATTAAGAAGTACTACAAAGGGTCAAGGAGGACAGGACATACAATAAAAAAAAGAAAGGTTAACTGGATTGGTCACATCTTCCATGGGAACTGCCTTCTGAAACATGTCATTAAAGGAAAGACAGAGAGGGAAGCAGAAGTAATGAGGAAGATGACATAAGCAGCTACTGGACGATCTTAAGAAAAAGATAGGATACTGGAAATTGAAAGATAATGCACTAGATCACATTCTGTGGAGAACTTGCTTTGGAAGAGGCTATGGGCCACGAATGAATGAATGAATGAATGCATGAATGGCTTTGTCTATTTTTATCTACCTTTCCAATTTCATCTATGGTATTCTCATTTCAACATAAATTGTATGTTCAAAACAGTCCCTAAAGGGACTGTTTTGAACATACCACTAATGACAGTGCCCCGCCAAAATATGTAGGTTCATTAATAAATAAATATGTTTTTAAAAGTGTACTCTGTCGGTTGTTACTGTAAGGTTAGGCCAGGGTATTAAAAGATCTTACTGGTATCTAGTTACGGATTGTAGGAGGAAGAGGTTAGGAACCAATACTGGATTCAACAGAAGACACTATTACTGGTACAATATCAACTCTGTAATACAACACACAAATGGATAACATCCTAATCACAAACAAAATCATTCTGCTTTGCATCTCTCTTATAACTGGAGACTGATCTAAAAAGGCATCTTTCTACCACTTACCAAGTGCTAGGATTTTAATGTTGGCAGGTACAAACTGTTGATTCCTGATACCAAAATTTATAATTTTGAAACTCTATCGGTCATCTTTTAACCCACTGCTTAACAACGACAGTTCCCAGCTGGTCAATACAATGAAGTCAGCAGTCTATTACAGTCAGTTCTTTGTATACCACCTCAATTATACCACCTGGCAGATGACATTAAGTTACTGGTTGCTACTTGTTTTATTCAGTTTCATGGTCCACGTCACTGGTGATTACATTCTACACATCAACAATTTTCCAGCTGCAATAAATAAATAATCATTTGGTCCTGATGACAACAAAAATATTTATTAGCCAGTGGGTGGCAGAACCAGACACAATGACACTTAGCAATATGGGAAAACTCTACACACAACCTCTGTGCATGCGTGCATGTGTGCATGCACACAATTGATGGTGTTTGTTTTAATATTCTTGTCTGTCTGTACACAATAAGCAATCAATAATTTAACAGGCAATGACAGCTGAATCTACACTGTGAAAATGAAAATGACAGTAAGTATGGACATTACAACCCCTTAAATTCAGAAGACAAGGGAACGGACAGTAATGGTCCTATACAGGGTTCCAGACACACAATTACCCAACTTGCCATTGATAAGTTCACATACCACATTTGTAACCTCAGTCTAACTGTATAAACACCATAAATTATTTATCATCATGTGTATGGTGCAGAAATCAAACTAATGAGTGAGTTTCCTTGTCACTCAATAACCTTAACATTTAAAATCAGAACGGCTTATAAAAATGTATCAAGTAATGTGTGTAAGCATACGTGAGTGGACTGGTTAAGTGCCTTGTAGATTTAAGTTACATTTCTAGTGCCCGGGGTCTTGTACAAATACGTGGCTCATCAGTTAGTGTATGTACAGGAGAACAATAGTGTTATGCCTCAAACATATCCAGAAATGAGACTTTACAGTACTATGACAGATTGATCATAGAATGGAAATGGTTAAATGAAAAAAGGGCCAGTCTCATTTCAATAGGCCACACCTTCTCCAACTTAAACAAGTTTAACATTACAAGATTCGAGTTCTCAAAATGTTGCAGATGAAGATTAAATTCATCCAGGATATAACCACTGGCTTGCAAATAGTTACCAAAGTTTCAGGGAAGCCTTCTGTCTCCAGTTAAGGGTCTAGCAGTTGCAGTTGGTAATTATTTGCCAGTCACTGGGGCATAACATCCTAGAAGCCTTCATCCTTCAAATTTAACACTAGCTCCAAAGTTAATTGTTACAAACCTTCCATTGCAATAAGAAGCAAATTTGATGTCAGAGGTCCCCATGAGTGCATCCTCTGTTTTGAATTAATCCAGTCCCAATGGAAGTTCAAAAAATCTTGAACAATAGCTGGTCCTACAGTATTGTTCAGTGCTTGTTGTAGGTACATTCTATTGGGACAGAAATAATAGTGTATTAAGTTTCCAACAATTATGTCACAATTCTGTAATTGTTCCAGATTGCCTGCCTATCAAACACAATCCACAAGTTCAAATAACAAAAACCAACCGTCAAAGAACAGAAAAAGTAATGATGTACCTAAGAAATACACCTGAAGGCATTGTTAACATAGGTAACCTTCCACTCATTCTTAACCTCAGCACCAAAGGTGAATTGTCAAATTCATGCTCTGTATGCTTTAACTGCAGGGAAGAGACTCTACCAGATAAGATGCAGCATGCTCCCAGTCTGAAGGTTGTGGTAAATTGAAAAACTCTTGATCCTAACAGAAACTAAATCCCAGTCTTTACAGAAGACATGCCATTGTGTTGCACAAACTATATATAAAGATAATTTAAGTCACCAAAAAATCTGTCTTATTTTAATAACAATATCTGTCTTTATAAAATGCTATGTTCCAACCCTTAAGGGTCATCATCAAACGTAAATAAAAAGGCAGGCAGTCAAATACTGTGAATTGCCTTTCCCGTCAGTGAGGATTGTTTCTTACAGCTTTATATACTGTATTATACTCTTGTACAAAAAACAATCTGAAACACCTTAGTTTTTTATAAAGTTGTATTATTGTGACAGCACATATGTTATAACATTAAAAGTTTCTTAAAAATGTCATATTTATAACTAATAAAAAACTGATATTCTCATATTTTTTACTTTATTGTAATAACACTTCATTACATAACAGTTTATTTTGTTTTATATGGAAAATGCACATGTTAACCTTGCACTGATATGAATTGTTTTCAATCAACAGATTGGGATACTTTCTCCTTCATGTAGATAAAACTGGATCGGAATATGACATTCTTTCCTCTATGCGGCTTTCTTAATTCTTTTCTTTACAAGGTGTTAACTGGCCTTGCTGAACTCTGTTTCTGCTTATTACCCACAAACTTCGTTAGGTTTTCTGTTTTAAGCTGTTTGCACATACTGTGCAGTGGAAGTGGCGGTGGTGGTGGTGGTGGTGATAGTAGTAGTAATATGGGCTCAATGTGCATGGTAGAGGTAGTACTTTTAAAAGGGGTTGGCCCTGCAATTGTCCTCACAAACCCAAGTGTGCAAAGTGTAAATAGAGGCAGGCACAAGCCATTCACTTCCCTGCACACAAAACCGGACATGCATAGTGAATAACATCTGACCAGAGGTGAGCCCGTTTAAACAAAAAACAGCAAGCTATAGGAGTAAAAATCGGGGGGGGGGGACACCTGGGGCTAAGGTTTAAACAACTGTGCCAAAGGAGTCTGGAAGCATCTGAGATGAACGGTGAATTCTGGGCACCTGGCAAACCCAGTTTCACACACCTTTTGTGTGGGAAGTGGGAATGTGACACACTGGACCATATAATCCCTGTCTACTTATGGGACAGTGATGAAAAAGAACAATAAAAATAATCCAAAAAACACAAATGAGCAGCAGATGTTCTTGGAGACCAAGGATGGAAAAATCAGGAGTAACAGGAAACCGATTATTCCTAAGGCTGGGGAAGGTTACTGCAATGAGCCAAAAAGAAGTGGACCATCCACTCACACTCAAAGCCACCAGCCCAAAATATATCCAAAAATACAGACGTAAAACAAAGAATGGCTTGGACAAGGGAAGAAATAAGTTATATGCTGCCATACAAATTGCAGAATATATCTCATAGACAACTACACAAAGGTGTATGAAATATGAAGACAACAAAATCCAGACTGTACAATGTCCACAGAAGCAAAGAAACTCCTAAACCAGAAAAACTATATCTTGAAAAACAAAAAGGTCACAGAGATGGAGATTGAAGAAATACATAAGGAACTGCAAGAAGATCAAAGAAGTCATATAAATGGAAGTGAGGGAGAACAGCTTGAACAGTTTTGCACAATGAATGCGGGATAGCAGAAGCAGATTTTAGCACCAACAGAAGAAGAAAGGAAAAATCATCAACAAAGAGATGATATTAGTAAATCAAAAGAAAACATTAAAAGTGCATATTATCAGGTGACAAAAACAGAAATTAACAATACAACAAGACTGTAGAAACTACAAAGCACATTTAAAATAAAAGAAAAAGTGAAAAATGCTAATGAAGCAATAGCAAAGATACTATAAGATAAAGATCTGAATCTGAGATAAACCACCTTATCTATGTAGCAGCAACAGTTTTTACAGAAGAAGTAAATAGAACAGGATGGTACAAATCAGAAACTCACAGTCCAAAAACACACCCTTGGGTTAGACACATACAGGAGAATATAAATGGTACCAGAAAAGATCTATCAGCTTCAGCAGAAATAAAAAGATATCAGACAAAGAAACAGAATATGAAAAGAAATGGATTACTCAGGATAAATAACATAAAGGAGAGGGAAAATTTGGATCAATTTATTGAAGAGCTAAAACAAAAAGTATCAGCAAAGATGCAAAGATTTTCTAGATACAGGCAAAGACAAAACCAGTACTATCAAAATAAAATGTTTAGAACAGACTGTAAGAATTTTACAACCTTCTCAGACAGAAAAATACCAATGTGCAAAATGCACCAACCAAAGAAGAAACAGAGAACTTTTGGAGAGAAATATTTGGGAAAAAGGCTCAACACAACACTGGATCAAAAACCAGTGCCAACAAAATCCCAACATGGAAAGAAGCCCAATATCTGAAACAGAGGTCCCAGAGGTACATTAAATTGGAAAGCTCCTGGAAGAGACCAAATAGCACATTTTTGTCTCAAGCAACTTAAAGCAACACGCACATCTTCAGAAACCCCTTTTACCAAACTGACTGAAGTAGGTCTAATACTGGACTATGGACAGGAGTAACAGTTCTTATTCCAAAGATTGAAAACAATGAAAGACCAATGAATTACAGACCTATAACATGCTTGTCAACAATATACAAAACCATTACATCTATCACAAGCAAACAAATACAAAAATATATTGATGACAGAAGTTTGATGCCTAAAGAACAGAAAGGGTACTGTCAAGGATCAAAAGGATGCAAAGATCAGCTACTAATATCAAAAGCAGTATTACAGGAATGTAAGAGCAGGAAGAAAAATAAATGTATGGCAAGGATAGATTATCACAAAGCTTTTGACAGTGAACCTCACAGTCTGATAATCAAATCCTTACAGTTAATTGGGATTAATAAGAAGATAATGTCTTTCACAAAGAAATCCACAAGGTACTGGCAGAAAAGTATGCACCTACATACATAGGGAAGATAAAAGAAACATTAGAATTAGAAATAAAACTTTGAATCTTTCAAGGAGACTCACTGTCATCAATGCTATTTTGAATTAGCTTAATCCCCCTTACAGAGCAGTTAAACAAGTTGAACACAGAATATGAAGAACACACAACAAAAACAAAAGTATCACATTACTTTACATGCTGCTTTGAAGCTGATAGGTAAAACGGACGAAGAAGTGCAAACACAGATGCAAGTACTCTTTATGTTTTGTTGACTGTGCATCCTAATATAATCATAGTCTTTTTTTTTACCAACTTGATGCACAAATTCTTTATTTTAATACATTAATTATATTCCTCTACATGTTTCAAGCACTATTATGCTCACCTTCAGGAGGACAAATTGTATTAGTACAGCATCTGGTATCGTCACTCTCTTTAGGTGACTGTTCAGTACACAGTTTATGAGAGGACTCATTTACTCTTATATTGAAGTAGGATGGTGTTAGTTGTTTGTTTTGTTGAACCAGATGGCTGCATTATTTTTATACAATTTTGTTTTCATGGTCTTGTAAAGATATACTTGTTTTGCTTGTTTTGCAGTACAAATTTTTATGTTTTGTTGGCTGTGCATCCTAATATAATGATAATCTGGTTTTTTTTTCCATTTTTTTTACCAACTGGATGCACAAATTCTTTATTTTAATACATTTATTATGTTCCTCTACATGTTTCGAGCACTATTATGCTAATCTTCAGGAGGACAAATTGTATTATTACAGCATCTGGTATCATCACTCTCTTTAGGTGACTGTTCAGTACACTGGGTACGAGAGTCCCCTTGTAACCTGTGTACTGAACAGTCACCTAAAGAGAGTGATGATACCAGATGCTGTACTAATACAATTTGTCCTCCTGAAGATGACCATAATAGTGTTCGAAACAACTAGAGGAACATAATAAATGTATTAAAATAAAGAATTTGCACATCAAGTTGGTAAAAAAAAAAAACTATCAGATGCAAATAGTCTGAACCTTCAGTGATGATATCGATATAGAATTTGGACTTGACAATTGTGCAAAGATTGTACTCAAGAGAGGAAAATTAGTTCGTTCACAAAATTTAATACTTGACTTCAACAGAGAAATACAAGAGCTTAAACTGAGAAAACATAGTGTCTAGGAATTAAAGAAAGTGAAGGTATACAGTATCAACATATGAAAGAAAGATTGAACAAGGAATACACCAGGAGATTAAGAATGATACTGAAAACTGAGCTGAAAGCCAAGAATAAAATTACAGCAATTGGAGCTTCAGCTGTTCCAGTATTAAAATACAGTTTTGGTACTATTAACTGGAGATTGGAAGAACTAAGAAAAATTGACAGGAAAACTAGAAAGGTACTACAAATATACAAAATACATCACCCGAAAACTCATATAGATAGGCTACATGTGAAAAGTAAGAAGAAGGAAGCGGCCTGTTACCAATTGAAGCAACATACAAAGCAGAGATAATCAATATTTCAGAATATTTGAACACAAAATAGATAGTCGACCAGCTTGTAACTATTGTTAAAAGTCACGAAAGCAATAAACCAAATATGAATTCATCAATTAAAGGGGCAGCAAAATTTGCAGAAGAATTAAACCAATCAAATGAGAACAGTGACACACAAAAGGAAGGCATTCAGCACTTAAAAGCAAAATTACGACATGCCTTAAAGAAAAGATAGTAAAGCAAAGTAATGCATAGCCAGTATATTAGAAGTATGGATAGAAAGCTTATTAGCGAAGAAGACACGTTCCTATTGCTGTCAAGGGGAGATCTGAAAGAAGAAACTGAAAGTGAAATAACAGCAGCACAAGATCAGGCATTACAAAACAAATATCATGCAACAAATTATTATAAACACAAACAGACAGCAAATGCAGAATCTATAAACAATTTGATAAGATTGTGGAACACATAATATCAGCATGCTGAATACCGGCAAAAGAACAATACATAAAGACACATGACAGAGTGTGTGCTCAACAACACTTCAACATATGCAAGAAAATAGGGGTAAAAGTAGACAACAAACAATGGTGTGACAATATACCAAAATCAGTCGAAACAAGTCATGAAGGTAAGGTTACCATATCATGGAACCAACAAGTGTGAACCGACCAAACTATTCCTAACATAACTGGACATTGTAACCCGTGATAACAAAAAACAAGAAACACACATGTTAACAAATGTTGCAATCCTGGAGACAGAAATGTGATGAAGAAACAAGCTGAGAAGATTTTTGAATATTAAGATCTCTTACCAGAAAGTTAGCACATATAGAAAGTGAAAGTAGAAGTAATACTGGTAATAATAAGGGTGACTGGAACCATTTCAAACCCACTCAGACAATACCTAAGCAACATACCAGGAAAACACGAAATAGAAAAAAACAGCCATATTGGGCACTGCACACATACTATGGAAAGTACTGATGTAAAAGTGCAAAACATATTTCATGGGAGAAATAACATTACATGTGGCACAAACTATAAATACAAAACAGTTGCAACACTATATATGCTAGAAACATGGTTTGTTTCAGTTACATAATTGTAAATACCCTGCATAAAGGTGATAAGAAGGATAATAATACAATATGATAATAAAAAGGAACATGCATGTTAACAGGTATTTGAATTCCTGGAGACAGAAATGTGATTAAAAAAGAAGCTGATAAAATTTTAAAATATAAAGCCCTCATAACAGAAATTCAGCGCAGGTGGAGTGTGAAAGCAAAAGTGATACCTGTAATAACAGGGGCAGCCGGAACCACTTCTAAAGCAACATATCGGAAAAGCATGAAATTAAGAAACTACAAAAAACAGCCATATTGGACACTGTACACATACTACAGAAAGTGCTAATGTAAAATTACAAAACATATTTCACGGGCAAAATAACATTACATGTAGCACAAACTGTAAATACTAAACAGTGACAGCACTATATACCCTAGAAACATGTTTGTTTCAGGTATATAATTGTAAATACCCTGCATAGAGGTGATAAAAAGGGCAATAATAGTAATATAAATAAAAGAATGTTGATAAATTCTTATCACAGTGAAGTAAAAAATATAAGAAGGATATTGATTTTATAATAATCCTAAATGCAAAACTTTTATATGCTTTTAATGCTATAACATACATACTATCAATATTCACAACTACACACAAAAACTTCCTATATTTCATAATTAAGGTGTGTCAAGTTTACACTGTAGCAGATGAGGTAGTATGAATGAGATCTCTTTCACTGGAATGACAATTCAATGTATTGGACTGTCTTCCTTTTTATTTATTCACACCTGATGATGATCACTAAGGGTCAAAACTTGCAGCATTTTATAAAGACAAATATTGTTTCATAATAAAAGATATTTGTGTTGACTAAAATTGTCTTTATTACAGAATTGGAGTCATTTTTACTAAGTTATCCTGGCTCTCACATAAAATAATTGATTTTAATCCATTCATACCTCAGTACAAGTGTAGTGTTCAAACCTTCATAGAACACATTTTACTCTCGAAGAACCAACTACTGCTATTGTTCACTTCTCTCAACACATTACATTCCTTTGCTACATATGGTTCCTTACTTATTATGAACAGTTTACTACTTTGGTTAGTGACATTCTCGTTGCACTCTTGCAGGTATGTGTATGAAACAATGTATGTAGATTACATCATGGCAGCTATCAGCTGTAACATTAAAGTGGAAGGATATTTTGCCTGCCCATGCTGCAATATTCCAGCAGCTTTGGTTGTCAGTTCACTCTGGATGCACTGTTCTGGACTGATTATACACATAAACTTTCATTATAACTCACAATAGTTAAAGAAATGGAATATTATAAATTATCACTAAAAGCAGGTCCCATTTTATGCAATTTCTTTTGCGCAATTTAATGAAAGTTGGAAATTTACACCACTTTTGGAAGTTACGCAATTATTTTTAGTATAACGCAATTTGGCATATACCAGGGCTGGTGACCTTATGGAATGTGTGCCTGAAGTGGCACATAGAAAGATTTCCTTGGCAAGTGGCATACACTGCTGTCCCTATTTTTTTTAATTCTTTTGCCTATCCAGTGTCTCTATATTGTGAAGACAATGTGTAACATTTTAAAATCTTCTTTTCAAACAGGAAGCAGCAGCAGCCCCAGTTACTCCCACATTTTCTTCCTTATTGCAGTCCTCGATGAGGACTGTATTAGAAACATAATACAATAATTATACTATTACTTACTTACTCCATAGTGCAGAGTCCTTCTTGAGAAGCTAACTGGTTTGCAGCTAGTCAAGAAATTCCCCGCATAATTATACTATGCATTAATTAAAATATGCATTAATAATAATAATTAATAATTATGTAAAGCTCCAAGGCCTTATAGTGCTGTTCAAACTTCCCATGGGCACACCAAAGAATTTTTTCAAAATTTATAGACAATCTGGGCATGCACCCTCAAAGAGGTTCATCAGCCCTGGCATAGATGATCTATGGCTGCACTTATCTTCTGTAGGAGGCTAGCAGCAAGTGACATCACTGTCACACCTTCAGTCACATATATGGATTGATTACGTTGGTGATATAATCACGAGAATCATTTATTATTTCTTCAACCACACTGGCTTTTGTCACCAATATGAGTAAGAAACATAAATCTACATCACATAGTGCAATCCAATTGAAGAATCAACAGAAGACAATTGGTAACGAACAGAAATCAGATGTAATAATTGGACTTTAAAAAGGTGAATGAAATGTTCACATATGCCATAATGTTAGACATAGTACCATATGTACAATTCGTGATAATGCTGACAGAATTAAAGAAAGTGCTAAGTGTTTAGGTATTGATAAATGCCAACAATCTGAAACAGGGAGTGTTTGTGAAGCACAATTAGCACAGTCCCATCAGAATGAACCATACCAAATAATTATGGATGCAAGTCTCTTATATTTTTATTGCATTATACCAAAAAAATACATTGCATATAACTGTATGTAAACTGTATAGAAATGTATATACACTGTATATGCAGCACATATATAATCTAGAGGTCCATATGTCCATTAGTGGTATGGTCATACACTACACAGGATGAGGCTGTCAATCCCCTAACCTCCAACAAATACACTATTTGAAATGGGAAATTTGTGTTTGATTTGCATGAATTCAATTTGTGCAACACTTTCTGGAACATAACACTAGTGTAAAATAGGACCTGTCTGTAGTATTAACAATGCAGAATGTAAAGCATATGCTATGTGTCACTTGCCTCTCATCTCCTCTCCTCCATTGCCGAAGCTTGCTTGCAAATTCTGAGAACCTCATATCGACCCTTCTTGTTGGTGGTGTGAAATCCAGTCTCGAATCCCCTGATGCTGGTGGAATTTTTTTGTCATCATAATATTTGAACTTATGATTCCGTGAAAGGAAAACTGAAAAGTCTCCATTTCCAATATTCTGTTCCAAATAATCCAGGTCCCACCTCTCCGTCGGTGCCACAAGTTTTGTATCTGTTATGACCACAGGTTTCTATAATATTCAAGAAAAACATGTAAAAAGTGATCATTTATGCCAACAAGTCTACACAATCACAGCGTTTCCATCTGGTGATCTGACGATGTTATTAACGAAAGTTCACACATTTAACGCTATGTAATATATTCTCAGATTACATTTTCCGTTAATACAGATTTCAATAGTCTAATTCATATGGTGACAACGTAAACACCCACAGCAAATACGCCAATATCCATGTTTTCCTACGGTATCATGAGTCGGTACGTTGTAAACATTGCAGTTCAATATTACATTACATAATTAGTATATGCCCTAAGTGTACTTACATTCTCTGCAATAAATTCATCAACCTTTGGATCTCTTACATTCAGCCTTGGTATTTCATCTAACTGAATGTCATACTTTCTTAACTGGCTCACATCCCAACTTCTCCTGTCCGCCATGTCTGTCTCTGCACGACTGTGCTGCTGCTGTGCGAGGAAAAACAAGCATCCAAACGTCATGACCTACGTCACGTAGACACCTCATGTCATATTACCAACTGCCAATTAGTACGAAACAGTGGCGTACCCAGGATTTTTTTTTTTGGGGGGGTTGGTGGGTGGCTGGGGGGGGTATAAGGAGGGGTGGGTGGGGGGGGGGGGGGCGGTCAACAAATTCAGTTCAGGAGAGAGGACAGAAAGCAAGGGGATCTGGGGGCGGTAGCCCCCTAGTCAGGGATTCTGGAGGCAGCTGTAATTTGGTACAAGAAATTTGATTTTATACAGTTCAATTTTCTTAGTTTTTGGTACTTTAAGACTATTTGTGGTGACAACCAATTTATTTGTCATTATTAGTGTAAAACAATTGTGAACCGGCGGTAGGTTTAGAATTTTACTGCCTTTTTCCTAACATCTTGGGGTGTTGGCGTCCTAAATGTAGCAATTTTTAAGAGTTTTCACAATCGGGTTGAGTTTGGTACGATTTTGAAGGGCCTTCTGAATTTCGGGGGGGGGAGGAGGGGGTTTGAACTCCCGCAACCCCCCCTCGGTACGCCACTGCCGTGTGCCATGTTATAAGTAAACTTTGTAGATCCTTAGAGGTAAAAAGAAAAGAGAATGCAAAAATAATTCTATGAAAAAAGTTTGCTAAATATTTACAGGCGTTTCAGATGACTGTAATGCCGGCGTCTTCATGGTCAGGTAGTCCATAAGTTGTGGCTGTATTCTTCGACTGACTGAGTCTGGTTGGGTCTACGGTTTGGAGAAACGTCGGCAAATATTTACCGCGTGACAGTGAGTGAAAAACCAGAAACCTCGAATCTTTAGCAGCACCGCTGAACGAAGCAGAGTGTTTGGCAGTTTTGAACTTTATTCCATACACACAGTGTGACTATCATGATGTGCTCTAGTGTTCTGGTCCACTGCCTTGCACTTGCACTAATTTGTGAGTCACGCACTGACGATGACACAGGCTAGCGTCAAAATGCTGATGTTACAAATTAGGGAAAGTGCACGGCACTGGACCGAAACAATAATGAACACCGTTGGTTCTCCTTCTGAAACATAGATAGGGGACCGACTGCCCACCGGACGTTACAGTATGGTTGCCGATAAAATCATTTGTTTGTGTGTAGCTTATTTAAATATATAGTCTTTAATTGCAACTGACTTAAGTCTAAAGGCAAGATGAAATTGGAAAGGGTGTGAAAGAAGAGGTCTGTCTTAACTCTCTAAAGGTTAAAATAACACAAATTATATTTATAACTACAGTTCGTACCGCGCATTAACCCCTATCCGTCTGGGTTATAAAACCAATTAGAGCTAATGCTGTATAGGGAAAGAGTCCATGTTTGTTTTCGGATTCATGCAAAACACATAAATTTATTCTATTTACAGGATGTAGTGTTTTAAGGCGCGTTTACAAAATCGCGAAAAGCCACTATTAGCTTCGTCGTGTCTATCAGTCCGTCCGCATGGGATAAATCAATATCCACTGGGCATATTTTCATAACATTTGGTGTTTTTGTGTTTTTCGAACATCTGTCCAGAAAATTCAACTTTCACTAAGATCTGTCAACAGTAACGGTACGTTACATTGAGGCCTAAGTATATTTATGATAAAATGTAGTTGAATTCTAATTAGAATAAGAAATGTTTAAGACAAAATTTGTAGTGAAAATTAAAACAAAAATTTTACGTTTAATGGCCATTTTTCCTCCCCAAAGATCATACCCCTAAGAGGTAATGTGGACAAATTCTTCAGGGCCGGAGAGACTACAGAGGGGAATATAACACGGGGTATTCGCTTGTTATGCTGGACAACTAATACTACAGACACACACTCAGAATACGTAATACTTATTACTTTCCACGGCAGCAATTGTTACACGAAAGCACCTCAATGTGAAGTAAAATTATATTGCGTGTCTTGTTAACGTAAATCCTGGTAATGCTTAAAATAAACCCTGACCTTTAGAAGTAAAATTTTATACACCTTTTTGTATTTACACAGTAGGTCAGGGGACAGTCACTATACGTCAGTAATAGGTGACACCGTCCGGTTGTGTATTGCTTATAATTAAGGTGTTATATTAAATGAAAACGCAACTCTGTAGATCTGATATATTTGTTCTTTTATTCAGTGCTATTTCATGTTTCGGCTCCTTACATCAGCCGTCATCAGCTATGCATCGGGTCACATAAAGGGTAAGAAGGGACGAATCCTCTCCTGGCAAAGAGTGGGCATTAGTTTCCTTTCTGTGTTCCGATATTTATTAAGGATATAAGCCAGACCAGCTAACATATTCTTACGAGAATCTGCCACTGCTTGCTGTTTGTTAGGAGAGGCTTTTTCCCCTTTAATGTTTATGTTTATTCTTTTTTGACTTGATGCCTACTTGATGTTAGCTGACGTAAACCGCAGAAACATGTAGTAGCGCTGAATAAGAGGAGCAATATGTTATGTCTGTAAGGTTGTGTCTTCGGTCAATGTAACACTTCAATTATAAACCTCAGTCACTATGATCTGTTTCCCAGTCGAGATTTGAACTCATTACCTCCTGAATACACATTGAAATTTAATAGAATGTACACAATTGCACAGTATAACACATCGTTTAATTAATTAATTAATTACAATTAAAAGATACTTAAATCAAATATATCAGCAACATATTTCGTCTCCTCTTATAGAGCTGAGTCCTTAAATAGTGTTATATACAGTTAGCAATACTTCATAGAGTACGAGATCTCGTATTGCTTGTTATTAACACATATTATGAATTAAAAATGAATGTAATTTCAAATCTAAAATAACATAGGTAATAAGGTTAAAAGTTATAAGTAATTTAATTTAAAATGTACTCTATTAATCATTGTTAATTGTATACAACACTTTTTAGGGCTAAACCTGAAGATGGGTCTGTAAGAGGAACCAAAACATGTTGCTGTTATAAATTATTTAGATATTTTTTAATTGTAATTACTTAATAAAAGTTTTGTTAGACTGTAAAATTATATATATATATGTATATCCTATTGACTATAAACACAACAGGGATGTCTCACCTGAAACACATTAAAAGTGTGACCGTTGCACAAATTTCTTAGATTTTACAATTGAAAATACGATACGTATTTTTTGTCACATGAGACACTGAACATAACTTTACGGTATTAAGCTGATATTAGGATTTCATGAAGCAGGTTACGGAACTGTGTGTGTGTGTGTGTGTGTGTGTGTGTGTGTTAACAGCTGACGTCTTCTGAATAAATGTAGACTGTTCAACAAGTTTATAAAAAATAGCAAGTGACTGTGACTGAATTCCATTCCAGCGTTGGTGTGATCTCAGTCATAAAGTAGGCCTATAATGGAAATGCGTAAGTTCATATTAATATTTAATTTTCAAAGATACTAAATTTCAATAATGTTATATAATGGAAATTGCACCAAACTCTTTTTGTTGCATTTAGTTTATTATTTTTAGTCTACGGTGACACATAACTTATAAGAAGCACAAAGCAAACTACACACATACATATATAAATTTTTTTTCAAAATATTTTTGTGTAAAAAGCAGTAAGTGTTACCAACGCCATGTAGCTGCCCATGTTACGTGCAGTGTTATTCGTTATAGAACGTAAAACATGTAATTAAATAAGAACGTAGTTCTCTGGCCCGTCCTTATCTTTGCCAACACAGAACTGAATTATCATAATTACCGTAGTGCCAGAAACTGTGAACAAATCCTAACAGAATTTTTTGATGCTTCAGTGACTTACTATAAACAACGTTAAAGCTGGGGTGCAAAATCCCCGGGCGCCAGTTCGCTATGACAACTTAATTTTGTACCCTGGCGACTCATGCTTGATGATACTTCAGTACAGGATGTGTTTCCTGTTATAATTCTGTCACCTTTGACTTTGATATGGTTTCTATATTTCTGAAAAAAAATGTGCTTTTCCGCAATAAAAAATCCTAAAGATATGCATTACAGTTTCGATGAATCAATATGAAATCTTTTACCTAAAACATCTCGTGTTAATGTAAGGAGTTTAACGTTTTTTATATATATTAGAAAAAGGTAGGTCTATTTTTTAAATTATATTTTTCAGTAACATTTTCTGGGTACAAAGCATAAAAGTCTTAGAGAGAAATTAATGAGGTATACCTATTTAGAACGTCCTGTTTTGAGAGTTTTTTTTCATGAAATGCACCTCAGTGTGCTGAACTGGACGAATAGCTTTTGAAAAGCAAATCCTTGTGTCTGTGTCTTACGAATTTTAGCACTAGTCTGTTGGCGTATGATTTCATAATATCAGGTTAAGTGATAAAATAGAGAACAGATTAGGTCTGAGGAATGATTGATACCAGTAATTTAACCCTTTAAATACTAACAGTAACCTGAATTATAGTTCAAAATTTAGCTCGTACCGCGCAGTAAACATATTCCTCGGTTACCGCCCGCTGAAAGCCATTTGTACTGAAAACCACAAAAACACATAAAAGTAGTCTTATGGTAGAAATACATTTTTAAACTTTAAACCCGATGTTACCTAATATAACCACTAGGCTTCACACGGTTATTTTCATTCAAAGTTTTACATTATTGATTAACTGGGGTGGTGTGGTACCCTTAGGCAGGCTGCCTGCCTAAGGGTACCACACCACCCCAGCCGAACCACAATCTAACACCAACACACATCGTACGAGAGCAATACAACCCATGAAATAACTCAACAAATAAGTCGCAAGCTCCTGAGGATGGATGTACTAACATTCGAAACATGTTGAGCATCAAATAATGAAATAATAAAGGAAGTGACATCAAGCTGGTCTATCTTTATTCAACTATCAAGATGATGCACGGTCCAATAAACATAAGAATATTGAAAGCTTTGTTGTCGAAGTGTAACAATGCATTTCCTCTACTGCGCAGCCAACAGTATGAAAGACACTCGGATCTTCATCTAGAATGTCCAAACCTGGTGTTCTTCGACAGATTTTTTGTAGAAGTCCCCAGAGTCAAATATCACGAAAACCCGTCCAGTGGTCACTGCGATGACACAGAGAACAAACGGACTGACGGACTGACAGATGTACATTACAACGCTAGCAGATGTCTTTCGCAAATCACGTGAAAGCGCATAGAAAATCCTGAATCTGATTATTTTGTTTCCCATTGTATAGAAAACAATATGAACGTTCTTAGGACTTCATGCAGAGTGCCCGATGTTTTTTTTTTCGATTTTAAATAAATTTGGAGTTCCTCGTTGGATTTTTGTAAAAATTCCGAATATTAAATTTTAGGAAAATCCGTCAAGTGAGAATCGCGATGTTACATCCGGACAGACAGAGAGACATATGGAATGACATGGCGAAACTAATATGATATTCTGGAAACTATTGGAACAAGCATAAAAAATAAGGAGGAAACCTTTAAGATATTGCACAAACTGGTAGCCTTAGAAACAGCGATTTTAATACTCGAGAACAGGCAGCGAATTTAGGAATTTGTTTGTAGCAGTTCAGCAGAAGGTAGGTTTACAGTAATAGGATTACTGTTAGGAACCTGCGGCTTTCGTACGGTAAGAACTCCTTGAGGAGCTTAATATCTTTCTGAGCAGAACATTTTTTTCTGTTTAAAATTCTATTTGCTGTAACTATATTAGTGTGTTATTAAATTTTATTTTAAAACCCTGAAATTGGTGCATTGCAGTTGTGAATACACACCAAAAAACATAAAATAAAAAAAATGAAATTTTTGTTGATAACATGTCAAAGTGACAGAGAAGCTATCTTAAACCAAGTACATGCTCTTTGCTCCTGCCTGAGGACCATATCTTAAACCTCAGTTTTTTGTGAAATGAAAACGCAGTGAGTAAGACAAAGTCACCACCATGAATCTTGCAATATAGGTTGCCTCAGATATAGAAATGGAGCTAGACTGAAACACGTAACAATAAAGGCGAGAACAGGTCTGTACACGGGGATAAATATACAAGCACAGAGACACGCTGCATACTTAACCGAGCGTGAACTGAAAGTTCTTTGTAGGTGTTTATACTCTCTTCCCTCAATGAACGTCAAACATACACCGAATCATGTGTAGGGTGTTTGCTTTCAGGGTGTTTCACAATATATTATACACGGTAATGGTCACTGATATCACAAGCAACGAAGACGGAAAAAGAGAGGAAAACCTTTAAAAAAAAATGAAAAACAAAGTAACGTTGAGGTTGTAACTTTCCACTGATTTTCCTTCCTGTTGTTGCAAATAGTCTGAGCTGTTGTGCGTGCATTATTTATAATGACGTGTCTTGCGTCAAGGAGTAGCAACAGGACTATGTTTTGTAAAGCATTTGTCTACCATTCTTCACGGATTAGGCAAAACTACAGGCTATGGTTCAAACCAAGAAAAGTGAAGGTCTTGGTTCCCCATAAGCTTTATTTGCATCGGAAACCCTCAAGTATATGTGATGTTACGTACTAAATTATTAGGAACTATATGCAACTTCTTTAGTTCGCAGTATGGGGCGGATGAACCTGGCGTTAAATATTTCCTATTGTTTCCTGTATCTACCCAAGAGTCAACACGTTCCAGTGCCTTAAATATGCACGATTTACCGGAATTCCTGCAGGAAAAAATATGTGGGAAATATGTTAAAGCAATTCATGCTGTCTTCTCTTGCAGCTCTTCCAATTAATTCCATGTTTCTTCATTCGTTAGTGCATCGGCGTTGAATTTCTACACAAAAGAAATAAAGGGATAAATATAATTGAATGTAAATAATCTGTCCAGGTTTTCGAAAAGGATGTTGACCAGTTGGTGACTTCTTTTGGGTTTATGCCCCTCTTGGTATATGTGATTAGACGTTTCGGAGGAGAGTACTGCCTCCATATTTAGATGAACCTGAAATGGAAGAAGTACGTTGTCTCGGAACATATGAAACCGAAAGGATTCAACCAAGAGAAATGAGATTTTACAAAGCGTTGACAGGCCTCAGTTGCATGTGGCCTTAAGGCGCCGTTTATGTAGATCATAAATACCGGTAAATTTTATGTAGCTTAAATGGGATAACAGTAGGTACGAAGACATGTATCTATCAAAATCAAGAAGTATTTTACAAAAGTAAATGCACATTTACTTGGAAGATATGCTAACACACGACTGAAAAATGATATTCTGGGCCTACTGAGCTACACAGATTGGAAAATAGCAGACCCAAAATGTTTTTTAGACGAAGTCCATTTTATAGTGATTGTGTGAGATATTTTGAAAAAAATAATAACACCCTGCGTCGATAGTAAATCTGCAGCAAAATGCACGAAAATTTAGCTCTATAAATTTACTAACACTTTCAGATTCCATAATACCTGACCCTCTATTTTTTGTATTTACGTTCTTTCTTTTCCCCGTCTCGGGTGTGATTATTTGGAGACATCACTGTATTTCTGTATAAAATAACTGCATAAAGGCGTAAGTTTTCTCTGTTTTTTCGTTGCAAGATTTCTTTACTGGATTAGGAGACCAAAAAAGAGCACTGAAATTATGAGAATACACAGTTCTTTTTTTAGACGAGACTGACGACAGCTGAAGGAGCTGAACGCTTCCAGGACTAGACCGAGACAAAGCAAATATTGCAGAGATTCAGTCACTCGGAACGTGTAGATTAGCCATAGTACTTGTGTCAACAGACCCTGCTGTCACAACGCGCCTCTCACAGTCTGGCAGCCTTACAAGGCTGGCACAGCTCAGTAGAAATGACATGTGACACTGTCTTAATGTTGAGCCCTCAGTTTTTGCACACTAATCCATATCTGAACTCCGTTGTCGGTTGACAGTGCAAGCTTAAATGCACTACTTTGTTTGCTGCTCACTGTAGGCATACTGTTCTTGGTCGTTTGTTGCCCGCTGTAGGCATTGTATGTCATTTTGTTATGTTTCTACGTTGCGCATCGTAGCCATACTTGGAACTATGTTTCTCTTGGGCGCCACTTATTCATGTCATCCGAAAATCTGTTGCAATCTGTTAAATTCTCAAAACGACTGTTTATCACAACAATCTGTTGATAAAATTCACCGTATTAATTAAGTGAATAGCATATTGTACACCGGATCTGCGCTCAATTCCTTTATTACTGTAAGTCATGATTTATTTTCGATAAAGTTTGTTTGTTTTAATGTCTTTTATTGTTAGAGCATCCGTTAGAGTTAACATTTGTTTATTTTGCCAGGGATGTTTTATTTGTCACGGGCCATTTTTCATGTTGGCAGCATTGGTTGTTAGATTTATATTCGTGGCTGATTTCGATCTCAGTAAGATTACGTATGCCCGAGGCGAACTTACGGCATGATACGGCTGTAAATTTCTCATTGGAGTAAGATGAAATTGTGGTTTTATAAGGAAGCCGACGTCCTTGTGGATACTACCGTTTGCGACTGGTATTATATGAGGAAAGTGATAGAGCAATATAATATATGATTGGACGTAGGAAAGCAGCAGTTTTCGGTTTATTTTAGTTCTAAATTATCTTCAAAATTCTGATTGAGTTGTAAAACGGAAGAACATTACGACCGCTTGCGCTGCAGAAAGCATGTGTCTATTCGTGTTTTGATCACTGTTTGTATTTGCTTGAATTATTTTTAAAACAAATCGTAATACTTTATTGTTTGTGCCCAGTAAATGTATATATTAAATATTTAACTGACTTTTTTTTATGTAGGAAGGGTTCTCGTGTGCAGGGACGTTGGTGAGAAGTACTGAGTCATCTTTTACCAGACGCTCTCTCAGCTAGTGCTATATGATGTCTCTTGACGTAAGTAGGACTGTAGGAAGCTAAAACTCTGTCCTCATTTCTTTTGAATAAAATTCAACGATTTGGCAGCCTGAGTAATCTCTAGAGTTCCGATACTTGATGAGCTAATAGGATACAAAAATTTACATGGTGGCAGCGAAACCCTTGCAATTGTTTTATGCGATATTTTGTCCAGGGTGAAATGGTCATTGTCAGAGAGATTAGCCACCGACATATCATATGACTCTTCGCAGTGCCTGTTATAAAAAAGTGGAATAAGAATTTGCGCCACCTGACTGCAATATTGCATTCCTAAACCTTCGGCGCCGGAATTAAATTCCTGGTGCAATCTGCAGAGATCCAGATAAAAAGTACAGGACTTAATTTGTCCAAGCGCACTCTCAATAAAGGAGTACGAAAGGAGGAAAAATAGAAAAAGGCATGTACAGTGATGGACATAACTGGCCGACGCATATGTTGACTTGCTTGGAAGTCAGACCCAGCACACTGAGGTTCAGCTCATGTCTTGTTCGGCACCAAATGTCTAATAGCTCTCTTTCGATTAAAGAGAAATTCATTTTCGTTTGATAAATATTTACTCGTGGTTGATTTTCATCGAAATCATGTATGTACGTCGTGATGTGTGAAAGTAGGAGTTCGTTTCCTGTCTCAATAGTGAATCCTGGTGCAGAGGTCGCGCCATGCGGGATTGTTACTGCCAACTAGCGCATTAAATTTTCTTTTTCAGCGACGCATCCTCGACAGCATGGAATTTGGATTTTTTTAGAGTTGTGTATTTATTCGCTTTGCCGGTCTGGAGCCTCTGAGGCAGATGGTACGTAGTGTAAGATGTACAGTGCTTGCAGGCACATTGCAGATATTGCTGCATGGAGAAATGAGACAGTTTTTATAATAGGCCTATTATTTTGTGGCAGTAGTCTGGCCGAATGCTCCGTGTAATTAGAATAGAGTATTAAAATAGCCTAAATTTTAGTAGCGGAGATCATAACTCCACGTAGATGAGCCGTTCTTCAGTAGACCCTAAATCCTCCTTCCCTGCCTTACTTACTTACTTATTCCATGGTGCAGAGTCCTTCTTGAGAAGTTAACTGGTTTGCAGCTAGTCAAGAAATTCCCCGCATTTCACGGAACCCGAAGGTTCATTACCGCACTCACAAGCGTCCTCCACCTGTCTCTATCCTGGGCCAGCCCAATCCAGTCCATATACC
>Ga0131853_10005004_pt1 | contig 23864 bp, 19 predicted proteins | sample TergutLab28metaG_FD_92764 | JGI IMG/M metagenome (GOLD analysis project Ga0131853, IMG submission 92764) | Labiotermes labralis P1 segment gut microbial communities from Petit-Saut dam, French Guiana - Lab288 P1 (version 2) (version 2) | ecosystem: Host-associated > Arthropoda: Insects >...
AGTGGCAGCTGCAATGGAACAACGCGGCGAAAGGAGCAGTATGTCGATCCTTCTTCCCAAACCTGGAGCAGAGGTTAAAAACAAAAATCCCGATAACACCCGAATTCACAGCACTCGTCACTGAGCATGGAAAAACAAGAGCTTATCTACACAGATTTCAGCTAGCAGACGACCCCATGTGTCCCTGTAAAGAAGCACAGCAAACATCCGACCACATAATCTTCGAATTTAATATTCTCGAGGCACAAATAGGTTCCATGATAAAGACAATAGTGTGCAGCGGAGGGTCCTGCCCCCCTCCAAAGGAAGAACTGACAAACAAGTACATACAAGCATTCGCAACTTCCATTAAGTCAATTGATTTTCAAACACTGTTATAGTTAGTCATAGTTCGAAACAGATTTCCACATGTGGTGCCAAAAAATGACCAAAAGGACAAGCAGTGAAGCATATGAACACTGGAACATGTAGTATTAACCATATATATACATAAAACACCACACAGGGAGAGAGAGAGAGAGAGCAATGGTGACAACACTTCAAACGTTGCTTATATTCATTTGTTACTAATTGGTATCAGCATGCTCACCTATGTAGGCCTATGTATGTATGTCCATACACACATGACAAATGTCACAGGGAACCAAACAACACATCACTGCATATAACACAGGACCAGCACTACTAGACAGTGTTAGCATGTGGGGGCAGGCAGTAGGAATAGGAGCAGCAACACACACAGTGGGAACACAAGGCTGTGAACATGTTTGGTGCTAGTATTACAATGTAGTAAGGATGCTGCAATAGTTGAAACTGTAGCCTAGAATGGTAGGATGAACTGGACAGAATGAGGGAAGCAGTCATGGTGAGTTAGTTATAGTGAAATAGCAATCTTACGGCACTCCGTGGGCAGCCTATTGTACAAGAGTAGTGGGGGTCATATGGCAAGCAATTGAGGAGCAGAAAATGTGGTAGCCAAGCATCACTGCTCTTTCTAAAAACATACATCTATGTCCTTAACTCCTATGCCATTAGTGCAGTCAGAGTCTGACGATAACGGAGATATTCGAGAACCATCCGCATCTTCAACCACTTGGCCAGTATCAGAATCAGACGTGCCGATATTTATGATAAAATTTTCTGGAATTCTGTCCAACACATTTGTTCTCAATGTACTTTTTCTTGAGTTTTTTAACATGGTTGCATACTGACACCCATTCTTCCCTTGTCATTAATGCAAATTTCTCTTCAGCTAGTTTTAACATCCTGTAACTTAAAACTACATTCCTTGCAGCCACCCAGTTTTTAACAATGGCCCAAACATGTTGCATTAAGCTCAGGGTGGTAGGGAGGAAGATGTAAAGAAACATGTCCATGTTCTGCCAAAATTCCATCAACATGAAATATCCTGAATTTTGGTGTGCTCAGTTTAATTAATTCATGGAGTTCAATTTTCATCACATCAACTGCATCCAGCCACTCTTTCAGGAGGTCTTTCCTGCTGTTAGCAGTAGGTGGCCTGTCAGTCTGGACTCTGCAGTATTCTGCAATGTCCAGCACCACTACTGAATATGCAGGAAGGCTCAGAATGATTTTCTGCTGTGGCCACCTAATATAAAAAATTATGACATATTAGCAACAGTATTTTCAGACACATCATGAAGAATTTGGCCTCCATCAACTTAAATAAGAGCTTCCTTATTTTGGTAATTGTGTATTACACTAATTATCTCATTGTAACAACAAATTATATGTAACAAACTATGTATGTAAGATCACATAGTAAAATTGCCAACAATCATTTCTGTATGGTAGTTCCTTATTTTGGTTCCAGATTTAAACATCACGCAAGCATGGGGGACAAATCCATTCTCTCCTCCTGTAAAAGAAACAGTATGGAGTAAGAAATCAGTCCATCCCAATCTGGTGCTACAGACACCATACTGAAAGCATACAGTTAAATTAATGAAGATGAAACTTCCAATTTTTTCCACAACCGTATTTTGTCAATAAACAACTATGTCTAAAAATGAGTTCTACTTTGTCTTTATGTGCAAGGGCAAAGCGAGAGATAAGCAGAAAAGCAATTCCATGTGGTCCCCCTCCATCGATTTGTGGGTAACAAGCACATCAAATTGAAAATCGTAACCAGTATTACATAATCGAAGTGAAAACTACTACTATGCTGACATGCACCTCCAAAGCCTGAGGAAATCCAGAAGAGTGAACTCTGAACCAAGCTCACTCTCCTAACCACAAGACTGCTCCCACCACTCTGTGTCTAAGCCATCCTATATATAACACACACTGATGATTCACCATAATATGATATATATATATATATATATATACTTGGACAAAATATTATACCATAATGCCTGTATTCTGCAACTGACTTTATGAAGATTGACCATCATGGGATGAAAGATGTAGAGGAGCTTTTGTGAAATTAAAATTATAACAAGAGTGCATTCAGTTGGTTTTAAATGTAATACTTCAAAACTTTTTTTAAATGTAATACTTCAAAACTAGAACACATTGAAGTCACCTATGAAAACCTAAGAATTCTTCGAAAACTATTCAACAGTGAAATAAGTTCTCAACTTACAAAGATAAACCCACTCTACAAATATTCTATAATACCAAAACCTCCAACCAGCCTACAGTCAAGAGAAGAATAACTAAAAATTCTACAGAGTCTTCTAAAATTATAATTACTCAACATATTACAACTTAACTTAGGTAAACTATAGGTATTGCAATGCAATACCTGCATACCTTTAGGATAACTAAAATATATGCAAGTTTTAAGTTATATATAAAATGTGAATCCTTATGATTACGCTGTACGTAAAAACAGAATGTCACCCCTTATTTAAAAAATGCTATATTCCAATTAACCACAAGTATTTTGTATGTGTTTTGTATTACCTGAAGATGGCCAAGTTGGCCAAAGCATTGTGATAAATGATGTGCTGACAATAAATTTTATTTGCTAATTAGCAGTCATTTTTATTTAGTTTATATATTATCACAATGGTGAGTATATAATAACGGTGTTCTAGTTCCTCTCTTCCGTTTCGTAGTTCAGCCTGACCCTCCCTGAAACCTGATATCATTGTTTCACATCTTACAGACGACTTGAACTTATGCTGGACTGACTTAATGGCCAACAGTCGAACCACAACTTTGAACCTGTCACTCCGGCCTAATTTTGATCCTGTAAGATGGAGGTTGCATGTCCCTCCGTTTGTTGGCACGCGCCTAGTACACACGGTGTCACAAACCGTTCCATCAATTCGCGGATAATCTAACAAAATCTTACCCGGAACTCACCTCACACGCACAGGCAGGTGCGTAGCATAATACGAAATTATATGCCCGGGTAGATCAGCGGAAGCACACGTAACCTAACCTAACTGAATCACGAACCGTCCAGAGAAGCGTTAGCGGTTATGTGGTAGGTATAATGTATAAATCATCGATCGTACATGAAAAGTTACAAGCGAATGTAATGATAATGAATAATATCATATTGGGACTATGCTAAACTGTGGGGCTACCTGGGCTACGTGAAACTAACAAACGTGCATTGCATTAATGAAACCCAGGGAACGGCTGTATTCTCTGATCAGGATTGCCTTATTCCTTTGTTTAACAACGAGCTTCACTGCTTTAGCCATTGCTATAATTTCATTATTTGAGATGCATATCAACTACACAACTGATCCCGGCTCGACTGCTGATCAATGGGCCAAAAATGAAGCAGGGTGACACATGTGTCGCTGTGGTCGCTACGATATATCTTGCGGCACGGATGCCATTAACTCCACGGACATTATAGTTCAATGGGGTTGAAGTACTTTCCAACTACGCGACATCCACAAGCGTACCCCAAAATTTCTGAGACGGAGGTTAGATATGGTTTTAGGTCATTTCTATCATAAAATTTATTTCTACTCCTTCGACAATGGAGATATGATATTCTTCATTTTTTCCTTCTTAAAATCTTGCTGTAGTGGGTTGGAGATTTTACAGCCTTTTTCGCATTACGATGCATTCTCAAGCGTCTTTCATACGATAGCTCGTCTTCGTTGTTTCAAGCTGCTGGTTGTGTCTGTTGTAGTGAGTCACAGATCTGTCTAAATATGGTGCAACGCATTAGTACTATCATCAAAGACTATGAGGATAGACTAAGCGAGGTGCCTTACGTCCCCAAAACATCTTTTCAACGAGATTCGCTGGGATTTAGCGGTGATGCGAATAAACTTTTCCTGACGTTCTTATTCAGTGACCACGCTATCGGTTTACAGTTCTTAAGGACGTCGGATTAATTCGCAGTAATGGGCAGTGTAGCTCGTGCAGTAGTGATATGACCTCGTACTCAGATCACTCCCACAACAGTTATCTTTAGGTTAGAAAAGTTTTGAACAATTTTTTTAAAGCCTGACACTACTAATCATGTTAGTTCTGCATTTCAATTCCAAATTGCGTCATTCATGTCTTATAACAATTACGGCTTCGAGTACAAACGCGCAAACAATCGTCTGCTACAGCATCACTTCCGTTACGTCATACCACTAAACTGCTCCCCTCACGGAAATAGCGCTGTCGCGGATGACTGCGCCTCTCGCCGCCATGTTTGGCCCACAGTCGATCCCTGATTCAAGTTTCCGCACACAAACCTCTTTGAACCTTGTGTACCGCTATCACAGATCATAGACCGCTATCGATTGTCCGAAAGGTAATCGAAACCACAAACTACAAGAAACTGATTCGATTCGACTCCCTTTCAATTCGAGTTATTATCGATCTTTTGTTTTGTTATAACTACGTGCACAATCAGTGTTCGCCTAAAATTTTAGCTTTGCAGAGTAGACTGAGAAGTAATAATGATCGTGTCTGGTTCCAACAATTTATCTGATGAATCTGACGATGAAGTTGAGAACGGTGAGGTGGATACATATCGCCGTAAATATCAGCTGCTCTTGGAACGGTGTGAAGTTCTACAACAGGTTACGTTCATTGTATTTGTAGTGGACAGTTTATGGATCTCAGACGAAAGGTGTATATTTGCAGTAACGTGTCAAGTTGCATTAAGTAGCAATAAATTTTGTCACTAGTAATCCTAAATGAAATAATGATTCAGCGTAATTTTTTTAATAAAATACCAAGCACCTTTGTGTTGTCTTTCCTAATGCAGCCGTCTCCTCAGAACACAGATCATCTAGTAAACCTCAGAATATTTCCCATTTGGCTACTGGAATGCCCATGGTAATTTCAGAAGGAATTTTTAATTATAGTACTCATTGCAATATCTGTTCGTGTACAAATGCGTAGCATTGATTGTGAAAGTAAAATCAATCATTGATTCATTTCATATCTAATATTCACCTGACTTTGTGGTCGCTGTTGTCTACAGCAGAAATACAGGCCTGTCACTCATGGTTCATGCCATCAGAATGCTTAATTCCCTTGACACATGGCATATCTGGCTTTAATTTTGATGCAGTTTGTAAAAATACAAGCTGATTGAGGTCCACACTGTAGAAGAGTAGCTAAATTAAATTTTTTTTTGGAATGGCAGGAACAATTCACAAATTTGTGAAGGTAAGGCTACATAAGAATCTGTGTGTTCCTGTCTTCTATTTTAGAATCTTTAGATTCAAATATTTAAGAATATAATTTATGTCCTATTGGTTCTGTCACTCTAAGCAAAGATCATGACTTGAGGATGTCTAAAATTAGGGTGCTAAGGAGAATATTTTGATCCAAGAGAGAGTTAGTAACAGGATGATAAGTTAAACAAGAATAGCTTCATGATTTGACAGTAGGCTGTTATATTTTGGCCTGAGTGGCAGGAAGTAGCAACAGACTGGAGTAAGTTGCATAACGAATTTCTTCATGAACTGTATGTCACATCATATTATTAGGGTGATCAAATCAAGGATGATGGAATGGGTGGGGCATGTTGCGTATATCAGGGAGTACAGAAGGAGACTGAAGGAAATAGACCACATGAAAGAACTAGGTTCAGGTAGAATAATATTAAAGTAGGTCTTAATAAGATGGGACAGTATGGACTGGACTTATCTGATTCAGGATAAGGACAGTTGGTAGGCTGTTGTCAATGTGGTAATGAAACTTTGGGTTCAATGTAACACAGGGAATTTGTTAACCTGCTGGGCAGCTCTTAAGCTTGTCAAGTAGGACTCCACTCCATGGAGTTAATGATTGTGTGAAATTAAATTTAGCACACAATGCTGAACAGAGATCTAAATATACCTGTAGCTTGTGGAGCCAAGGTAGATCAGTCAGTTTATGCAAATACGCTACGCGTAGGAGGACTGAAATATCACAGCTTGATTCAAGATTGGCAAAGAGACCCATTCATCCTGTCTTAATGGGCAATAAGGGTACTCCTCAGGAGGCAAAGTGGCTGGAGCATGACACTCAGCAGTCAGTTCCATCTGGTGCTGATTGAAGTTGTATGCACCACCACCCACAAATCTTAATGGCATGCTAAATAATTAACATAGTGACGATATTGCATTACCTTGCATAACACATGGTTCTCTTACAGGACAATGAACGGCTAGTGCACAGGATGCAGCAAGTCAGGAAACTGCTACGGAGATCAAGGAAGGAGCGCAAGTAAGTATACGGTGCACTGGTCACACAGAGCTTCAGGCTGGAAAACAACATATTTATTACTTTTCTGTAACCCATATATACATATATTATTACATATTGCCAAATATAAAATTATCTGGAATCAACTATACAACACTTAATTTCAGACAAAATATTTCAATTTACCAATCTTCAAACAGGTTCTTAATGGATCGTCTAGATCAGCATGGAGACAACTGGCGCAATATACAATTACCAATTCCTCTAGATGAGCCTCATAATACACCAACTACTCCCAAACCTGACAAGAACCAACATCATAAAGCTGGGGCTGGATCTACAACAAAGGTATGGTATTGAATACAATCAGAACAGCTACATTCTTTGGTGTCTACAGACTGAATGCTATAACATGCTATTTTACACACACAGTTCATGCGGTACAGTGGTCTCAGATGTTCATACTGAGAGGTGCACAAATTTTCTAAAAGTCTTGGGAGCCACCTCAAAATTCTAGGTGCCAACATACAAGATTTAGTTTCCCGGGTGGTCGGTGCCTACAGTTCATTTACTGCTCTTCATAATTGTGATAGACAAAACTGTCACAAACACTGGAATCCATATTCAATGTAAACTGCCTATTTGGTTCAGATAACTTAGAAATACCAGATGTAAAATTGTAACATAACCTCAAAAGGCACAAAAAGCAGGAATGTTTATTTATAGTAAAATATAAACATGATTCAGTAGCATAAAATACATTAAATAATTGGAAGATTGTCTCATTTCATAAGCACAAAAGCAAGCTTGTCTGAGCTGAGAGTGATCTGCACAATAGCAGAAGAGTGGGGAGAACCGCACTCCCAGCCACATATTTTCATCCTGCTTCATTAGAATTGGTCTGGAATGTCAAAACAACAGCAGTTAAAATAAGTGATTACAACAGGTCAAAATCCAGAATATTTTGAAGTTCATGAACATCGAGACACTACTGTTAATGAGACGTTCACTTTGTATCATTCCTTTGTCACAAGCAGACTTCAAATTCTTGCTGCCCATTGGAATGCTTGCTTCACCCAGCTGTAGAACATTCAGTAACAAACACACAAGGAAGATCACCACTTGTCTGAGAGTCTGGTTGACAATGTCACACAAATGTACACCAGCTGCTATCAGCATATAAAGTAAAGCAAACAAAACACTTCTTGTATATTCTAAAATTGGCCTTGTTTCATGCTTTCTTTGTTTTATAACAAAAGTAAGTCCTATGGCAGCATTATATCCATATGTACGTGTCTGATCTTTCATGAATTGTGCAGTGATGGTGTCAATTGCTAACATGAAATACACCATCACTGATAGATGAATGAATGAGGATGGGGCACTGGTGGAATGTTAATGATGGGGTTAAAAAGAAGTACTGGGAGAAAAACCTGTCCCAGAGCCACCTTATCCACCACAAATGTCACATTCACTGGCCCGGGATCAAACTGACTGTCTGAGCCATGGTTCAGCAATTTTTCATGGAACTTTGTATGACGGAGAGTCTAGTCGCACGTGTAAGTCATGTGCCCAATATAAAGTCTGGTGTTAAAATCTTCCTTGTTCTTTTGCATATCCATAATTATGCTGCTACACTGAATGCTGCACAAGTGTAAGACTGATAGTTATAATTCATATCCCTTCCACACATGCGACAGATCCACACAATATACATGCAGATATTAGGCTAACTGATGTCACATGTTGACAACGGACCATACATTGAAGATTTCAGACTCTAATTAAGAGTCTGCACTTATTTAAACATCAACATACTTTGAGGGTACATTCAATGATACATTTGGGCAACCCAGTCACAGAACTAAGTTGGCATTTTATAAAGCAAAATGCAGTTACAATGCCTAAATTAGTTTTACTTTTATGACTGCTATCTCCTGTCATGTGATGCCACATACAGCAGCAGCTCCTTTATATGCCACAGATTCACTCTAACAGCATAATTTATCTCGATACTGATGTTGCTGAGCTAGCAGAAGAGGAAGTTAATTATGTGTCAGTTCCTAGAACATTTGGGAGGGAGGAAACATTGTGCTGTGTATTTTATTGTTTGTATTGTTTTGTAAATATGCATTTTATATGACTTTATCATCACAGCCTACATTAAAATTGTGTTCCATATGTCACTGTTCTATGTAAAGGCAAAATTGCTGTAAGCACATCCACTTTCCCAGTCATGCCAGATAAACTTTCACTGTAGTCTGGTAGAAGTGAATTTTTCATCTACCCTGATGGTGGAGGCAGCAGAGTCCCCTGAAACATAGGTAAACAACTGCAAGGCTGTATGTTTCCAAAAGCCATATTTTGTTTCTGTGCGGACCACACCACAAATGTCAAAGCTTTGCTACTGTGTTACTGCCTCAGTCTGTGAGTTCAGCAGACAAGGGAGGTAGGAAGAATACAGCTGCCAATTCTGGCACCAAACGAAAAACTGGCAAGAGCACTGAAAAGGCAGAACGGGATCCAAATGCACCTAAGCGGCCGGCAAATCCATTCTTTCAATTCTGTCAAGAGCAACGCCCAATTGTAATGGAGCGACTTGGAATGGAGCAAAAGTCTAGAGAAGCTGAACCCTCAAAACAAGAGCTAACCAGGCAGTTGGCAAGCAAGTGGAACACATTACCACCTGAAGACAAGAAGGTAAGAGATTTTGAGATTAAAGATAAAAAGAAAATATTTTGCATTTGCAGATGATGTGCAGTCAACTCTTTGTTAATTTATGGCCTGTTTTTGTGCTGCCAGGAATTTTTTTAATGATTTACTGTCGGTAAGTCATAGCAGTGTACAAACTATCCATATCAGCATGTAATGTGATACAGTCATTTCTAGTCAAAAGAAGTTCCACAGATGATGCAGATGACATTGCCCCAAGTTTGTCCCTCTTCTGTCTACTGTTGTGTTCCCCTCCAGCTCCCAATGACCATGTCAACCAGCCATAGTGCTCATTATTGTTGAAGGTTATCACATGGTTGTAAGTACCAACACTCCTGTAAGTAGAATGCATTGAGGGAGATGAAACATATGGGGGCTGATCCATGGCACTCCCTTCTTTGGCCTCAGAAAAAATATGTGTGAAGGAATTTTGCATCTAAAGTTTGTGAAGGATGCACAAATGAACATAATTCTAATGTGTGGCAGTACTTTGCAGGTTTATTATGACATGTATGAGAAATCGAAAGAAAAATATGCAGTAGAAATGCAGTTGTACAGCAGCAGAGCGAAGCCACCTGGTGATGACATTCCTGCCTGACGTACCATATCAAACAACATGCCAGACGAAACATGGTGTATATGTGTTGGAAATGTCAGGAGATGGCGCAGTTAGCCTACTGGACACACTACCACTATAACCTTCGATGTTTGTGCCAGGTTATTCACATTTAACTTTCATTGTTCCAAGAATATGGATTTTAAACCCCCTCCTCCTTCTACAGGACATATTGTAATGTCCTGTAGAAGATATATATCTAAAAACATAAAGAATAAAACATACATATGTATAATTATGCCTTTTGTTTTATATGGGTGTGAAACTTGGTCCCCCACATTAATGGAATGATACAGGCTGTGTGTGTTTGAAAACAGGGTGCTGAGGGATATATTTGGGCCCAAAAAAAGAGGAAGCAACAGGAGAATGCAGAAAATTACATGATCAAAACCTTCATATTTTGTTCACAAGATACTGGGTGATCAAAAAGAAGATAATGAGATGGGTGGGGCATGTGGAATGTAAGGGGGGAGAAAAGGAATGAGAGTTTCAGTGGGGAACACTTAAGGAAACAGACTACTTGAAACACCTGAGATGGGAGGCCATGGGCTAAAGGCATGTTGATGAGGATGAGGCAACGCTGCAGGTTGCTGCAAACACAGGAGTAAACCTTCAGATTCCATAAAATATTAAGAATTTCTTGACTAGCTGAGAAACTACTAGATTCTCAAGAAATACACTACTCCTTGGAGTTTGTTGCTTGTACAGGATCTTTAACCTGGCTGTAGTATTTAACAAATGCAGTGTTTGCCCAGTTGGACTATATCAACTGAAGCAATAATGCAACACACATCTCATAAAGGTTAAATATACATTTCAACACCATTCCACACCAGAAGTTAAGAATGTCTTACAGAATACATTAAGAACAGAGCAGAAACCTTCAACTTAGTATAGTGGCCCATATTATTATTCTTTCATTCATAAAAGTGCAGAAACTACCCTACAAGTTCTAATTTAATGTTTGATAAAGCTGTTTCATTAATGACATGCATTTCAGGTTTGTGTTTTTAATCACTATGTAAAAAGTCTATACATGTAATGTAATATGTGATGGATGTGCAGAGAATTTATGACAACAGTTTGATTATTATTGTAATATACACTGTGTATCACATTTTGAACACATGAATACTGAAAAAGCTTGGTTCAGCTATTGTTTCAAGTAAGGAGAGTACATTCCTTTAAAAAAGGAACAAAAACACATTGTATTGTGACCCACATCTATTTCTTTTTCAAATTTATGCTGCTAATCATCCTGTCACATTCTTATTCCTTAAATAACTGCAGTATGTTAAAAAAAGTATGGTATAAATTATTACTGTGCACACCTGGATGAAGAAACACATTTATTAAGCCTTGAAATTATCCTTTTCTCTCCTGATGAATCCCATAGTAGCAATTGCTTCGTTCTGTCCAGCGTGCTGTTGCACAGTTGACTCATGGACCCTCATGAATGGATTAATAAGCTTCTCCTCACCTGAAGGCCGAAGAATTTGAGATTTGAGGTTCTCACAGTGGTGCTTCTGAAGATCCAAAGTCTTCTGTGATGTGCTGCTGTGTCCTTTGCTGAGAGGTGCCTCACATTTTGAAGGATTATAGTGCCTACATCTTCAGGGTCAAGCTGTCCAAGAACATGGCCTCACCCTGAAGATGAACGAACTATGATCCTTCAAGCTGGGAGCTACTCACCCAACAACAAGGCATCACATCTCAGAAAAATTAATCTTCATTCTTACAATGTATTACTATCTGATGAAATGACAAAACCATTTAAATCAGACACAAGCTTATAACTTGGTCATACTTGGTGTGTAGACCACACATGAAGCTGCAGACTTTCTCAACAGTGCATATAAGCACAAATACAAAACTGTTCAAATCTGACACACTTCCACAATATGCCTGATGTTAACCCTTTTTATTGCCGAATGACTTCTAAAGACATTGCAAACAGTGTGCCAAAGTTTGGAGGAATTTTGTTCACTCCTATCAGAAATACCATAGTGTTTTGGTAAGCTGCCAGACCCATGAAGGTCAGGATTTCTCTGTGTAGCCAGAATGGACCCCCTCCACTTTCTAAACCCCTCCAAAAACCATGATTTATGTCGACACATAGCAATTGCGCAGTTCATTCAGTGAGTTATGCTGTTCGAGACACAGCTCCCTGTGTTTATCGCTTGCCCTGCAGTTCCTTGTGGGGTGAAATATCAACACTGGCCTATAAAACAAACTCTAGTTGTTGACCGGAAAGGTTGTCAGTGGTGTACTGTATGTATGTAATTCAGACAAAACTAATGCTCAAAAATCGGAGATATCCACAAAAGTCGATGTTTACAGCTACAGGAGGGCCCACAGACATGCCTCTTGTAGTGCTGGGGTAATCTGCAGGGGTTGTTGGGTAGTAACATGCCACACATAGCCGTCACTACTAAAAACGTCTTGGGCACCCTCAAATAGCTGGAATTTTATACAATAGTCACATTATAGCTTTAGATCTGTTTTGCTGTCACTGTAGAAGATGTTCATATCTTAGTGGCATTAGGTTAGTGCAACTGTGCCTGGTCATACAGAGGAGTGTAAATAGGGGAGACCATTGTAGGTGTCTATTGCAATGGCCAGGAAAAAAATTAAACTTGAGGAGGAAGCCATCAGTGAAATTCTGGTTGCTGACACCGTCTCAGAATCAAAATATGTTTTGCGACTCGAGAGTCACCATAACAAACATTGGCCAGCAAAATCATCCACCCAGCTGCGCTGTTGTCTGCATTCTTCTCATGGCCAGAGAAAGGGCAAAGTGTATAAATGCGCCAGACGTGATGTGGGCCTGTGCATGGTGCCTTGTTTAGCAGAATATCACATCAAAGTAAATTTGTAAATCACCCAACTGTGAATACTGTGTGTTGATCCAAGGTGCCACAGACCTTCTGCAGCAACCAGAATTATGTGAGTAATGAACTATTTACACCATATTTTATATAATGTACGCGATTCACAGGCCTAAATTTGTTATAAAAACAGGTGAATATTTTTTCCTGGCTTAACCAACTCATAAGTAGATTGCAATATGATTTTTTTCTAAAAGTAAGCATTAAAAATTAAAATCCCCAGTAAAAAATCTCAGCAGGCTGCGTTATGTGGAGGGATTTAATTCCGGTGTTAAAGGGTTAATAATATACTACTGCTCTCATGACAATATATATAGCAGTGACCAGATTACAATGTCTTGGTGTGTGTGTGTGAAGATGCAAGCTGGTAATAAGGAGAAACACTGTGCATGTACCAGCAAGCATTTTGTATCCATTTCAAAGATGTCAAAGGTAAGGGAAGTCATGATTGTACTCATAACAGAGTAAATGTTTTTGAGAGAGGTGTACTGCAGCCTGGCCATTCTGCAGTTAGTCTAACAACAGTGCCACACTGCACTGACTGCAGCTGTGCACAGTGTCATTGAGCTCAGGCAGCAAGTAATCTGGTCACGCAAGTCACCATTAAGTCATGTGCAATGGCACCAGTTGGCCATTACATGAAGGTGATTCTTACTATGTCTGCATGTTACAGGAGTTTCAGTATAGTATGAAGCCTACCAATTGTTGAAGGTACTGTTGGTTCCATTCTTGTTCGTTTGTTCTGGGCCCATGACATTTTTTCCTCAATGTCGGTATTATTGGGTTCAACATGATGAGCAAATTTCAGGTTTCCAAGTGTATATTCATGACCACAGAACACTCGCTGAAAGATTTACAGGAAAAATCATAGTTAAAATGTGATTCATTCCATAAACTAAAGGAGTGCAAAGTAAACACCTTTTATGTTAAGTCTTTCCATCCCCACATATTTCCAGCAATGACAGACCCTCCAGATTAGATCTGTAGTGTTCTTACTTTATCTGACTTGTACATTCCACACACTTTACTACATCTTCAACTTACATTCTCTGAACAGGCAAAAATTCAGTGTGAAAAGAACAAAATGAAATAGCACATTCAGGACTGATGTGAACATAAAAAAAAAGAGGACATTCAGTGTATTCAGGGTTAGCCCAGTACACATGCTAGGTACATACAAGTCACTCTGAAAGAATTAAATGTACAGATTTTGAACTACAGCCCACCACCAGCCTTGGGTTTCTCTCCCAACCTTTGGTACCACTACAGGGAAGTGGGTGAAAGGATCATGGCTCAACCATGTCACCAGCTGGATACGCTTGACCCGAGAGCCAGTCTCGATAAAGTGGCAAAGGTGAAGATCTTAGCCCCTACCACAAACTAAATCCTGTTTCTCTGCTTGTGCAGCCTGTTGTTTCGTCACTGTAACAACCGACTCTCATCATCACCTGAAAATGGTTACCTGTTTGGTGTCCTATTTGTAGTGTGTTCAGAATTCCTGTATGTAACTGACATGCTGACACCAGTCCTGCTCATAAGATAGTTAACAGAGAGCTGTGGTTGCTGGGAAACCCACAAAAGGTAAAAACATCTATGATTATGTGTAACGGACCCAACTTACTGTTTCATCAGGGAGTCTACCCAGAGTTTCCACAAGAGCTTTATACATCTGTTCAGGGCTTCCTTCAAAAAATCTGCCACATCCAGCAATAAACAGGGTGTCACCTGAAACATGAAATTATTAGTGTGTGTAAATATCATGAAAGTGGTAGTGTACTACAGCTGCCCTGTTCCAGTAATTTTCCTGTCAAACACTTTTCATCTAGGAAGAGTCTTCGATGAGGCACATACAACTGCAACCTGTTTGAGGGCGCACAAGAAGGTATTGCAAGAGTTATTAAAAATTACCACATATTTATACAGGAGTCTCACTGACATACAAGCAAGCCTATCGTACCTGCGAAGAATTCCTTGGGCTGCTGCCTAAACCAGCTCACCAAAGCCATCTACATATGGCCTTTAACAGTCCAAATACATGAAGGTCACATGATTCATCCAAGCTATATACATCTCCTATTGTATGACACTGGGTCAGTCCTGAACTCTGCAGGCCACATGCAGATGGGCATTGTCGTGCTGCATGACAATGCAGGCAGTGAATTTACCTGATATTTGTTCTCAGGTATGCAGTTTCTGAAGCATCTGACATTAATGGTATACACTTACTGCTTCATTACATGATTTGAAGTCCAGAAGGAGGGCTGCCTCGAAGTCCCCCTGGTCCTCTTTGGATGGGTTCGCCATACAGTATGCCATCTTTAAGCTGGGCTACTCACCCAGTTGACTGTACTGCTCTGTACAAGTGTCTCCCACTGTATTTAACTAGACAAATGCACAGCAGTGCTTTCTACACTGCCACAGCAGTGCCACAAGAGGCTTTCAGTTCTACTTGCTTCATGGTAGTTAAAATATAATTATTTTATAATTTTATGCCTCTACTTGTACAAGTTTGAAAACTAAAAGTATTCCTAACAGCTATGTGAAGGAAAACTGGCGACACACATGCATCAGTGTAATTTGGTAATGTGGACTATCTGCTGCAGAAGGTTACCTGTAAACACTACTGGGTCATGACCAGGTGATTCCACAAAATAGCAAATGTGTCCTGCAGTGTGACATGGTGTAAACAGACATCGTACATTCAGCTGTCCAATTTTTAATTCATCACCATGACTGACTTTGCGCGTGAGTGCTCCAATACGATCATCTCCTCCACACACTTCCAAACCAGCAACTTTCTTAACAATGCTCTCATTTCCACCTGCATGATCCCTGGAAAAATTTCAGATCCAGCATCCCATTAAATAACAAGTCAGGAAATGTCCATAAAGTGTGAAACTTCTAGTGTGTTTGCTCCATTATTGTCCCTAGGTATTAAATTTGTAAATACTTTCATGGCAAACACCAAGTACTGTAACCCACAATATGAGATTTCCCTATGGATCATCAACACATTCACAATTAATAATTCTGATACTGTAGGTAGGGAGATACATGACTGATATCTCTTGAACACTGACATCTGGCCTTCACAACTGATCGTGCTCAATGCACGATGCTCCACTGTTTCTTCAGCCTCAGCTCTCATCTGGTCAATTGTAACAAGAGATCACAAATGCATGTAGGTCATCACGTAAAGTGTATTATTTTTGTCCAGTTGTAACAAAAATCAAAACATGTTGACAAATTTTAGTAAAAATCCCAAATATGATATTTCACAAACACTCATTTAATGGGTTGCTCTATGTCATGAGGACTGATGGACACATGAAGTGCCATGACAATGCTAACACTGCTGGCTGCCATTATGCATTGAAGATGCCTGAATGAGTCACCAGTTGGCAGCTTTGCAAACACCTCAACTCTCTGACCTTTAATGCAGTTCTGCAGTACATCAGCTCTGGGAAGGGAGGTAATACAAACAATTTAATACAGTGCACTTCTGCATGTACCTTTCAGTAAAATGCTCGGTCTTACTACTACTATTGTTGGCAGCCACTGTGTAGTAGTAATTCCATGAATGCAGTGAGTGTTTTTCTGCATCATACATTTTGTATAGTGGCGCAACCACCTGAGCTAGACACACTGGTCTAGGCTTTGCTGCCATATTGTGACACACCACTGGTCGTATCTCAGCCGTGTTACTCCAGTGCAAGCAACATGACATAACACAAGAGGGGCACACAATTATAACTCAAAATCTTCTTGTTCCCACACGAGTTCCAATTGAAAGTGCATACAAGGACAAAGATGCAGCAGTTTAAGCTCAATTTGAACATAAAGCTGAGGAAATGGGTAGGAAGCATAAATGTATGCTTAAGGAAAATTTCATCAAGCTGAGGCTCTAGATTGTGCACCATGCCATTTATCCATTTAAACAAAGATACAGTCTTAATTGTCCATGTACTTACATTCACCTGTTGTAGGCAAAATGCACAGCAAAATCACAACATAAAGATAAATAATACATCCTTTTAAATGTGGTATCATTTCCCACACTTTGGAATGACAGTGACAAATTAAGGTTTCTAACAATGAGAAGCTAACAGCAGATGAAATTCAGGGAATGTGATTAGGTCAAGAAGCTTTTTGTCTTCTTGTCTGATACCTAAGAATTAAAGATTAAAATATATAAAATTATAATTCTGACTGTTGTTTTATACAGGCGTGAAACTTGGTCTCACACTGAAGGAGGAACATGGGCTACATGTCTTAGAGATAAGGATGCTGAACAAGATACTTGGGCCTAAGAGAGAGGAAGTAAAAAAGAGACTTGAGACAATTACATAATGAGTGGCTTCATGATTTGTACTGCTCACAAAGCATTATTTGGGTGATCAAATGAAGGATTATGAGATGGACAAGGCCTGTGGCATGCAGGCAGGAGAAGAGAAATGTATACTGGATTTTTGCAGGGAAACCTGAAGGAAAGAGACCACTTGGAAGACCTAAGCATAGATTAGTGATAAGAATAATATTAAAATGGCTCTTAAAGAAATGGGATAGGAGGGTACAGCCTGGATCCATCTGGTTTAGAATGAGGACACGTGGGCGACTCTTGTGAACAAGGTAATGAACATTCAAGTTCCACAACATGCAGGGAACTTCTGACCAGCTGAGAAACTATTAGCTTCTCAAGAAGGACTCTGCTGTTATGGAGTTAGTTATGAATCTACAGTTGTAGCCAACATCGTCAGTATGTAGGTAATGGTACAGTTGTTGCTGCATTTAATTCAGCACCATACCATGATGGCACATGGTGGATGAGAGACACAGTTCAAGCATTCTACACCTCAACACAACATGAAGGTGACTGCTCAGCCTCATGACCCAACCGCTTTAATCCTGGGGAAAGAGCTTGTATGTAGCACCCAATCAACAAGACCCCCCATCCCACCAAGCCACTCTGTACACTTGGAAGGATCAAATCACGATTCCTTGACTGTCCAGCCCACAGCCTAGAGATTGCTACAACTGAGCCAACCAGTTACTGGAGGCAGTTTACTGAAACAGTAGTTCCCACTTTACAGAAACAACAGTCAAAGAAATTGCAGAGAATAAGAGATGTCATATAGCCAACCAGTGATGATGTGTAGTCAACACTGTAGTCAGTCTAACGCCATGCTTCTTCACAGCATCCACAACTGTGTCCGGTGCCACAGGATCAACAACAGCTGCCTCCTTCGTTGCTTCATCCACAATCTGCTAACACAAACAGATGATTAGTTTCATGCAGATTTCATAAATCCTTATTTTCTGACTGGAGAAAACACAGTAGACCCCAAATTGCAATGGCTTGAATTGCAACCCCTCACTTTTGTGAGATTTATAATAGTAATAAAGACTCCCACAGTGACAACTAAAACATGTATTTATAACCAGTACATGCAGAAATGCCCCCAGAAAGCAGTTTCAAACAAGGCCTCCCAAGTATCAACATGTCCTCCACAACTCTCATCCAGGTCCCCTGTAATCTAGTCCTCCACCTACTCTTGTAGCAACATAATATTTTGATCATTCAGATGAGCCAGTGCCCTCCCCATCACAATTTCTGCAATAATACCCCTTCTAATGAACTTCTGAAGATTCAGAACTTTGAGAATGGAATTTCTTGTGATCTGTTTAAGGATTTTCAAATGTTTCACATGGTTTGCTTTTATATTAAGTGTTTGTTTTCACTCTACAGCATAAAAGGAGCTTCCTGAAATTAAATCCCAATTTTTAACACAGCACTTATAAGAAAAAAGTTTGCACTGCAACCAGTCGGGTCATATGTGTGGTGGTCACCGGTGCATTGAAGAAATGTATATTGGAAATGATTAATATATATATAATTTTATTTACTAGCAGTTGGACAACACAGAACATCTGTGGTGTCCTCTAATGACATTATGTTTGTAACAAGTTTTGCGAAAATCAGTCAATTGGTTTTAAAGTCTGTACTTTTCCCTTTGAGGAAGAAGAGGAGGCTTACAATGACAGACTCTACTGCAGTTAACAGAAAATAAAGTGGGATCCTGCTACAGGGTCATTATTTTATCTTACAACTATTGGTTGCCACCTCCTCTCAGTTTATTTATCACATTAAGGTAGTCCATTCGCCTGGCTTCCCATATGCAGTGGGAAGTGACAAATGACATATACAACTGCTTGTTATTTATGCCACTTCAGATTATAGGTCACATTTAATGATTTTCTCAGCCCATACAGGGTCATGGCTAGGGGTCGAGAACAAGGCAACAAGGGGGATAAGTATGTCATAACGTAAACATACAATATAATAATATAACCAGTGCAATAAGTTTGAATAAATATTACCTGTATATTGGCATTGCTCAGATTTGTCTAATATTAAGAACAGGAACATTGTCACGTTACACTTAGAAAACAAAAGAAATACTTGAGTACCCACCAAAACAAATGTGTAAAATACACAAATAATAGTGAAGTAAGAATTTTGAAGAAAGCCATCCCCTCACCCTTCATCATCCAAAAAAGGGTGATTTCAAGGTCAGTGAGACTGATGGCTAGGTTTCAAAAAGGTACTGCTCAGCCAGCTGGGCCACCCACATTTGCTGTTACAGTAGAGTAATGTGGAAACACAGACAGCTCAGTCAGTATAGTGACTAGGCTACAGGATGGAGACCCAAAGAATCATGGTTTGATTCGTGGAAGGTGTAACAGATTTTTCACTTGAAGAAAATTCCCTAGGGCCCACCTAGCCTTTTATTCAATGTGTACTGGGTGCTCCTTCCCTGGACTCAAGGGTAAAGTGGTCAGTGCATGAAGGTGACCACTCACCTCCATCAAGTGCCAAACTTAAAAATGAGTTGAGCTATACCCCTCCTCTTGCCATGTCTTCACAGAGTGCACAGAGGCACTGTTACCTTTACATGCAATGCATATATGATACAGGTTCAACACAGCAGTTGAATTTTACTGGCATATCTTATTATTACAACAAACATCATCAGCCTGTCATGGATTATATACAACAGATCAAATAAAATGAAAGAAACGTAACTTAACTCACCAAGTACATATAATTATCCTGAAGAGCTGACAACACATGGATCTGCATGTCCAATAATGCTACTACTTCTGACTGACTGTGAAATCCTCGAAAACCAACAGCACGCCACGCTGAAACTGCAGAATAAAACATAAACCAACAGCATGCCATGCTGAAACTGTAAGGATATGCAAATATAAACCTAGAGCACGACATGCCAAAACTGTAAAAATAAAGATAAACATACACCAACCAAGTAAAATGTGTTAGGGGTTTTCAATTTTGGTTGACTGGAATATTTTGGATTTTTCCAGTTTTGTTTATTGCAGGTGTAGTAATTCTGAAACTGTAGCATTAAACATACATTTAAACCAACAGCATGCCACGCTGAAACTGTGATTATAAATACAAATATAAATGCAAAGCATGACATGCCGAAACTTTACAGATAAATATAAACATCAAACCACAGCACACCACGCAAAAACTGTAGATATGAACACATATAAAACAGTACATGATGCCAAAACTGTAGAGATACACATAAACCCAATAATTAATAACACAATCTATTTTATACATCTTCTTAGCCATTACACTGCATTAAAGTTTTGCTGGAACCATTACCAGAAAATAAAATAGATGAACCAAACAGGACAGTTGCAATAAAGTGAAAAGAGCAAGGAGTAATAACACTATTGGCTCTCCTTTTAACCATCGGTACTAAAGTAAAATGTGTTAGGGGTTTTCAATTTTGGTTGACTGGAATATTTTGGATTTTTCCAATTTTGTTTATTGCAGGTGTAGTAATTCACATTTACTCTCATAACACTACACTGTATAATACTCTCCCTGCATAATGAAACACATTTCAACTTTAAATCCACAAAAGTATTTTACTAAACCAATGGATGCCAACCCCACCCACACACACACAATAAGTGGCACACGTGCATTTTGTAACATGCCCCAATATCGGAATTAGAATTTGGGGTGAAATAACTGAAAGCAGTAGCGTCCTGCTTGAAAAGCCAGACTCCCCACCTTTCATGGAACATGAAGGTTCATTAGAGCTCACTACTACATCATATACAGCGCCAACACAGTGTGTCCACACACTCACATCTACACTTAGGTCCAGAAAAAACTATTTTTGCAGCCGTAAGACTAAGATATACAAATGCCACATAATATGCTGGATGGCTTACACGCCAACTGTTTGCATTTAGTTACATTAAAGATAAGCTACAACAGCACATTTTTCGGAACATCTTCTCGTGTCTCCTATGTTCTTGGGATATCAACAAACTGGTAAAATTTGTGCAAATGGCACATTACGGTGTATTGTGTCGACATATTCCGTCTAAATGAACTTCACTGGTAATAATCTTTTCAATCCGCACGTATCAGTGATCTTTGAACTGGTAGGCAACACAGTTTCTCGTTAGCTCATGCATGGTAATCACTTTCCAACCCACCTGTAAAATATGAAGCTGTCAGATAATTTGACACCCGTGAAGGTAATACACGAAAAAGAGAATTAAACATTATTACTTTGTGCAAGCCGCCCAAAGTGTAAAGCAAACCTTCAATTGTAAACGGAATACAAAACGATTAAGAACGAATACCAATTCCACCAACAAAGATGCATGAGATTTCAATGTGTATCGTTCAAACACATTTAAACCCTCACCTCGGAAGTTAAGTCAAATGTTCGTAAATGGTTAGTTCAAATTTACTTCTAATTAACTAACATAAAATATTGGATATAATACTAAAACAAATCAACCAATACCCACTACATGCAGTTTCGATGTATCGGATTCAAATCGGCAAAAACACGGATTATAGCTTACTGCCACGGATTACTCGTCAATATCGCCGCTACTGTTACGAGTTTCGTGTAACTGTCACCGTAATCCGTGCCGGTAGGCAGTAGAAATGTGGTCTATGGTAGAAATGAGTGTCATGTTTTCGGTTCGTAAAAGTGTAGTTTTCCCTCATTGTGCTAGTAAGAACAAACATCTCCTCGTCCCTTTTCTTAATTTTGCGATATGTTTTTTCCCACTATACAACATAGCACGTACAAAAATTAAACCCACTGCCCATAGATGACAAGTTTTCGTGTAAGGCAGTGATTCCCGAACTGGATACACTTCTGTTGTGACTAATCTGAAGTTTACTTCTTTTTAAATCAAAGAATTAATGTTTTGTTAAAAATAATCGCGAACTTCTTTAATTGGCGATATGTTTATTGCGTATGATTGTTAGAATATCTAATTAACACAACCACGAAGCGAGCTACAGTCAGTAATTGTCAAATCACGCAATGCATTGGACATATGCTAATTATATGTATTCGTAGTATAGAATATCAGTTCTGAGATTATAAATACTTAATTTTGGATACATATCATCAGGACACTATATGTATGTGAACAAGTCACTGAAGATACGGTCGGTCATTTTTTGAAGCCAAAAGAGGTCTGTGAGCAAAAAAGTTTGGGAAACATTGGATTAGGGTATGACAACTTTTTGTATACTAAATTCTACTCTACGCTGTTCCAGGATGTATCATGCTACAACAGGATCTACACACAAAACTTTTGCCTTTGTTTCTCTAACCATTACTGTTGGATCAGTGTACATCCTCTCCCTGTTCTTACATATTTCTTCTAATTGCCATCTCCACCTTGTCCTCTGTCTTCAAAGTGGTCATTCATTCACTCATTCATTGAATGTCCTCACATCACAGTACCCCCTGTGGTTGCTAATACACAAACAATTTCAAGTATTTGGACCTTGCTGGTGATATCATTCATTTACAAATATGAATGCCCCTCCACAGGCGGTGATTACTATCTTTTCCATAGAGAAATGTCTGCTACCATCTCTTCTATACTCACACCAAATTCAACCTGTAACTAACGTACTTCTTGCTAGTCAACAACTATACGCATTTTATCCATATCATAATTGCCATCTGAATTTTTGATGAAAAGCTCATCTTAATTTGTCTACTGACTTCTAATTTTTCAGTGAAAATTCAGTGTGGATATGTGTACCTTTATTCATACAGGTTAAAAAAAAGGTAAAAATTCACTATTAGAACCGGCCATAAACAGCAGGGGAGGGGGGATGTATAACTCTACTCTTTCTTTAACCTCACTGCCAAATGGGAGTTGGTGATCAATGCCATGCCACTTTAACAAGCAGCCAAGGAAGGACACACGCTACCCATTGTACAGGGGGCTGGGTAGGCTCCAGGACACAGCATCATATGCCAGAACACTTACTTACTCTATGGTGCAGAGCCCTTCTTGAGAAGCTAGTCAAGAAATTCCCCGCATTTCACGGAACCCGAAGGTTCATTACCACACACACAAGCGTCCGCCACCTGTCTCTATCCTGGGCCAGCCCAATCCAGTCCATATACCCACATCCCACCTGGAGATCCGCCCCAATATTATACACCCATCTATGCCTAGGTCTCCCCAGTGGTCTCTTTCCCTCCAGTTTCCCCACCAACACCCTATACACCCCCCTCTCCTCACCCATATGCGCCACATGTCCAGCCCGTCTCATTCTTCTCGATTTTATCACCCGCACAATATTGGGTGAGGGGTACAAATCATTTAGCTCCTCATTATGCATTCTCCTCCATTCTCCCGTTACCTCATTTCTCCTAGGTCCAAATATTCTCCTCAACACCATGTTCTCAAACACCCTCAGCTTCTTTTCCTCCTGCAATGTCAGCGACCATACGAAGCAACAGGCAAAATTATAGTTCTATATATCTTAATCTTTAAATTTTTGGATAGCAACCTGGAAGACAAAAGATTCAGCACCGAATGATAGCAAGCATTTCCTGACCTCAATCTGCTCTTAATTTTTTCTGCAATAGAATTTTGGTTTGTTAAAGTTGTTCCCAAATATTTAAACT
>Ga0131853_10005006_pt1 | contig 23860 bp, 17 predicted proteins | sample TergutLab28metaG_FD_92764 | JGI IMG/M metagenome (GOLD analysis project Ga0131853, IMG submission 92764) | Labiotermes labralis P1 segment gut microbial communities from Petit-Saut dam, French Guiana - Lab288 P1 (version 2) (version 2) | ecosystem: Host-associated > Arthropoda: Insects >...
ACTGGGTCAATCCTCCAGCAGCGTCTACAGTAATGTCAGCAGTATCAATTGTGAATCTGGATGATGCACCATATCCGCGTGTCCATATTTGGGTGAATTGCTCGTAAGCTTCATCAGTGAAGTGAATTGTCGGTCTTGCGATGTCACCAACTTGCAAGTGGAAGATGATTTGTGTAGTAATCCCTTCAAAGTGGGCTGTATAGGTAACTATGTATGTTCCATCCGCGAAGATGTCAGGGTTAACACGGTTGTCGATAGTTCTGCCAGTTAGGTTTTGTGTATCCAGCAATCCAATTGGCTGGAAAAAGAAGAAGTCATGCGCCCTACCACCGATTGTGAATTGGGTCATTCGGTTGTCTTGGTCAAATTCTTCACGGGTGTCAAGTATGAATTCGTTATCTGGGGCTCTTGGAGCACGAACGGTGATGTAGCTCTCCGGATCGAATCCTTGCGGAGGAGTTAGGTCATTGTTAGCCATTACTACTTGCCAGCTTGGCAGAATTATGTGTCCGTACTGATACTGGCCAGTTGCGTATTGGTGCATTGCATCGTTAAGCATGTCATCAGACACGATAATTGTACGGATGCCCTCCGCATTAGCGGCTTGAGTTCCCAGTTGAGGAATCCAAACCTGGTATGTGTCATCGATAAGTGAATCAAGAGCGGAGAATGTGCTATTAATCAGACTAATTGCTATGTCACCTTCACCCAAAGTCGTAACAACAACTTGGTGCGTAATTGTCGCGTCAATGTCACCAGCAAGAGGACTGATACCCATGTTAATCCCAACATTTGACAAGGTTTGAAGCCTGCTGTTTTCTATGTGAATATTGAAGATGAAGCTGTATGTCGCGGCAAAACTTGGGGTGAATTCCATCGGACGAGATGGGTCAAAGTCCGCAGGCATTCCGTTGTCAGCGACTACACCAAGAGTGAAGCTCCCTACCCTTCTCCATGGAGATTGAGCGGATACGCCGGCTGCCATAATTTCTTGACCAACAGACACAAAGTCAACACCACGAATTGTAATCGCCAAGCCAGGTACGGTCATTGTTTGACCAACATGCATATTGGATGTTGCCCCCGCGGCAACAGAAATTCCATAGTGAACCTCGCCGACAACATAGAAAGTTGCCATGAATACGGTTAAATTCCCACCGTGGTTACTTACGGTCATTGTCAGGATGTGCTCGCCTGTCATACTTGGGTAGAAGTGGAATGCACTTGCCCCTGTTCCGCCAAGGAAGTTGTGCGTGCTTGTACCACTTGTATTGTGTGTAATTTGTGCAAGGTTTGTCGAGAATGGCAATACACCAATTCGGCCACCATTGTCTGGCTGTTGAATACTGAATGTTACTACAGAACTCAATGCTGATGCTTCGTCTGCGTAGTGCATCAGGAACTCAGGTAGGTTAACGCGCTGGTACTGTTGAAGAGTGCTGCCAGAGAGGTGTGTATTTGCCAAGGTCACTTGGTCATCCCACTCTGTGTCAGTTGGATCAACAATAAAGTCAACTGGGCCACCGTCATTACCCTGGATAGTTGCAGACGAACCGAATTCTATACTGAATTTGTCAAACGATGCACTGTCAACGGTTACGCCGTTTGGTTGATCTTCGCCAAACAACCATGCTTCGCGGTCGAATTCAAACTGGATTGCCGCATTCCCGTTGTTCATAGCAAAGAAGTTTCTTGCAACCGCGATAAGACTTATGTTTAGGACGCCATCAATGCTCATTTCATCGAGTATTGCTTGTGCAATTGTGCTCTCGGCTGGGTCGAATTCGAACTCTGCCCTATTACCACCCAACTCTTCAATTTCCTCGGTAATATTAAGGAACATTAATTCGTAAGTGTTTCCTGTAATTGGGTGAGTAAATACTTCGCCGCCCGATGTAACATGAATTGCAAGGTAGTAATTAACCTCGATATTAGCGGCATCAGTGAACAAGTCAGATGGGTTTGCAGCGTTCCAACGAAGGATATCAATATTTCCACGAGCGGTCAACTCAGGTCTCATGGCACCATGAAGCGTTGGGTCTTCGTTATGCATTGTGAATCCTGCAGCAGTTACAACCTCGAATGTGTAGGTAAGAGAACCGCTGGTTTGCCCTGCGTGGTCAACGCTCAAACGGTCGTTTGCAAATACTGTGATTGTATATCTTGCTTCACGAGTTGCAGTTCCAGGAAGTAGAGAGTTAGAGCCGTTCAAGTTACCCACTGTTGGACCACCAAACGCCCCATTTGTGAAGTACGGAACACCTGCGGCAAAGTTAATAACAAGTGGTTGTCTTGGATTGTAAGGCTGGAAGTTTCCATTACCCGAAGCTGCTGTTCGTGCAGTTGGAGCATTGGTTCCTGTCCAGTCCCAATTGCTGAATGTTACGGAAGTGTCGCTGGTTGCTCCTGGTACGGAACGGGTGATTGTAATTGTATAAGTGATATCGCGTGCCGCTGTCTCGTTGTCCCAGCCAAGAAGTGCAGGAAGAACAAGAAGGTGCGAGTCAGTTTGGTCACCATTTACATTTACCATTTGTGATGCTACTTGTGTTGGACGACTGGCTGTTCCTGCACGAGTTGGCAGGTAACGAGACATATCATCTGTGTTATCAAAGTTGATTACAGCACCGCCAGATAGATACACTGCCCTACCACTTGAATCAAAGTCGTATGCGTTTGTCCACATAATTCGCGGTGGAACAGTGTCAGTTGCAACATGAATTCGGGCGAATGGATCATGTCTAATCATTCGCGTGCCACCTGTTGTAACGGTCTCACCGTGCTGGTTTACACGGAAGATGTGTTGCGTTCCCCACTCGGAGTAGTCAAATCCTGCACCGAAGATTGTAGTAGTAAAGTAGATAAAACGATATTCTCCCAACTCTGTTGGTATAAATCTGAAGTCTGTGATACGAGTATAGAATGAACCTGGGTTAGCCGCAACTGTGTGGCCCTCTTGCCACTCTAGAGTTCTTGCAGGCCTCCAATGAGCATCTTCAGCCCCACTCATTCCTGTAATCAGGATTTCTGCACGGATAAAAGTAAATGCTGTTGCTGTCTCGGCCGTGTTGAAACGAACTGGGTTAAATGCGTTATTTGTTGTTCCATTTTCGTTAAGTTGTGGCTCTCGTGACATGGAAACTGTTGCACTTGGCAAGGTGATTTCTTCATTTAGACGCATTGTTCCTGCAAGTGGGCCAACCACTGGACGATTTTCAAAACGGATTTGGTCAGCTTGATTTTGTTCTGGAGTACGGCCTTCACCCACTACTCTATTAAAGTCTGCTGCACCAATGAGAGCCCCACCGATACTGACCGCATCGACATCAATTCTGTGACTCTCTAGGTTTGCAATGATGCTGCTGTCGAATCTGTTAACATAGCTGAATACCGCGTGATAGTTATTTCCAGCAACCGTTGGTGTGAATGTACGACGACCCGCTACTGTAATTGAGCCTGCTGTATTATTGGAGGGCACCATCGCACCAGTAGCACCAAAGAATTCTATAGTTGTATCTTCTAGCACAAGATTGCGATAGAACTCAAGAAGTTCAAATTGACCACTCGGACGAGCAGTTGCACCTGCATCAGGCAAGTCAGCGTAAAGCCTGGCCAACCTGTCGATATGCGGAACATAGCGGTTTAGATTTGCGTCACGACGAACCTCGAAAAGGTCGTTACCACGGATATCATAGAATGATGTTGGCAGAGGAACGACAATTGCCAAACCTGGGATAGAAACATTAGGCAAGATGTCCTCGGAGTTTGTCGGAAGTGCGAAACGGAATTCACTTTGCATAACATTAACAGTGTGGATGTGGAACGGCTGCTCGTATATGTTTACTGCACTCGAGCCACTTCCGATTGTGCCAATAACATTTGCACTTAATTGGTCAGTTGTAAAGAATCGGTATTCAAACAGACCTGCAAATTCCCATTCGCCATTATTTGGCAATGCTGCAGGAGTTACCGCGTCTGTGTTTTCGTAAAGAACAGTGTACGAGATTCCGCTTCGTTGAACGATTTGGAAGTATGGATAGCCCGCTTCAGTCTCGGGCATACCAATTGTCGAGCCCACTGTTGTAGTGTGACGCGGCAGTAAACGAAGCTGGTGGTTTGCCAGAACTCCGTGGACACCGCTTGGGAAGATGCTGCCTGCGTATGCATTCGATGCGAACAGAGGCGACAGAATTATACCAAAAATGGCAGAAAGTGCCATAACGGTTCCAACTATAAACACTGTTAATCTTTTCATGTACTCTCCTTTTGCAAATAGTAACCCCCAAGTCTATCAAATCTTGGGGGTCGTTGTCAACATATTATTTGCATTTATTTACAATTTACACCAGCCGTACATGTATTCAGACAATGAGATATCCTTGGATCGAGTTTGGATAGCTAGAACGCGTAACCCTGATTATAATAAAATCTATTTCATCTTCGCCATTCAGAGAGAATATTTCATCTTCAAGGTCAAATGTTTGCAGGCCAGATATAGCAAAAGTATTAGCATCAGGAACAGAGAATCTAACAGCAGTCTCAGAAGAAACGGTCCAAAGCGACGCATGGAAATTAGCCCACCCAGCATTTATAGTTGTGAAGAAAGAAGTACGCACCACAGTAACCATTAGTATTGCTCCATTCACTGTATATAATTCCATTTGAAACGCTGTAATACCCGCCACAAAGGCTAGCTCCATATTCAGAGGTTCCAGGGTATAGTTTTCCCTTATTAGATATTCACTTATCCAGAGACTTGGCAATGGACTAAAACCTATTATGCTCCCTCGAATTGCATTTCTGTTTGTAGGCGTTCGGATAACTTCGATTGTCGTGTTCGAGGCGGCTCCATTGATATTAAATGAGGCCCCATTTATTGTGAACCTACTCAAAGGGCCGGTGACTCCGAAAAACTCTATCCTGGCACCATTCAAATCTATATCGCGATTACTTGATGGCGACGACCAATGCTGGCTTGTCATTCTTGTTGTATAACCTCTTCCCTCGAAATGTATCGTTCTGGTCATACCATTTGCAAGGTGCTTATGAACATTGAATGTTGTAGAGTTCCCACCCAGCAACATCCCTGCCCCACTGGCATACATGTGGTATTTGCCGCGTTGGATAATAGTCCATATACCGTAATCTCGTGCCGACCTGACAGCTTGAAATGCATTTAGGCGACCACCTGACAGAGAGTAGTCTCTTATACTACTAGGAACATCACGGTCAACAGCATTCATAATTAATCTTCTTTTCGTTGCCGCAGTTAGATCTGGACGGATTGATTGCATTAACGCTGCGACTCCTGCAACCATTGGAGCACTGCTAGAGGTGCCTGTGTAATTGCGGAAACGGTTGTTTGTGTATGTAGACAAAATTCCTGACGGTGCAAATATATCAACAGAATTTGCGCCAAACCCAGAATAACTTCTACGATTAAGATTTTGGTCGTGTGCTCCAACAGATATTAAGTTTGGCAATCTGAACTGACTTGCATTTGCGAAATTATCTATATTATCACCGTGGTTTCCAGCAGACCAAACAAACAACCCAGGGAATCGTGAAATCGGATACACCATGGCTGTGTTTGTTCCAAAACCAGAAATACTGAAATTTAGAATTTCAATTTGACGGCTTGTCCCCCACGCATTTCTTGCATATGTGATAGCAGAAATCATGTCATTTGTCCAATGGTTACCAGCGCCTCTTGTGTCAAATGCTGTTTGCATAGGTACCATTGTTACCCTCTGAGCAACGCCAGAAATGCCTATACCATTATCTCCTACAGCACCTATAACCCCTGCTGTACTCGTACCATGTCCTCCTATATCTTCTCGTTGAGGTCTTCTAGGGTTTCCATTACTATATCTGTTGTAAAAATCGCCACCCCTGTTAAAATCAACATTGGCATTCAAATCATTATGACTCTGTATTCCAGAATCTATAACCCCAACACTAACATTACGAGAGCCAGGTGTGATGCCCCATGCACCCCTAGCGTTAATACCATTTGAACCAATCAAGCCCCATTGCTCACTTAATCTTGGGTCGTTAGGGTTGGCATTCAATCCTGTCTCCATACGGTTTGGACCAACATATATAACACCAGCCATTCCTTCAACTGTCCTCACCGTATCAATAACATTTTGTCTGCACTCTGTATTTAACCCAATGTGCAATATACTTTGGAAAGGATTGTAGTTGAAATGTTCTTCAAGAGCAGCCATATTTACTTCCTGCGCTCCATTTCCATTCCTACTCATACTATAATTTGAAACAGTAGGTGCTGCGGCTAAGTCCACTATTGAAGTTGCCCCAATTTGACTAAACATACCATAAAATGAGTTAAGCACATCCGATGAATTATTAGACATTGAACTGCTAAAATTGCTAAGGTTTTCATCCATAACAACTATGATACTGTTATAGCAGATTACATCTTCATCTGAAATGACAGTATAAACCTTTTCATCGCGCCTCCGCTGATTTTGAACGATAGCAGAGTCACTAAGCCCAGGTTCAAAAACATCCGTTTCATTAAAAACGGATGTCGCAGCAGTAGCATGAACATTCCTGTTCGCACTTGTGTTGAAGTTCATAGGCACTAGGAAGCAAGATACCAAGAACAGACAAGCAACCCCTAATGCAACCATTGATTTGTGAATTTTTCTCATAATTCTTCTCCTTTATTTTTTATTTTAGATACCACCAGTTTCTACTGTGTCAAGATGCGCACTATAAACTTCTGCCCTCTGTTGAAGAACATAAACAGCCCCACGAACATTATCCCTGCTTGGATTTACCAAGTAAAACACTAAGAAAGCCCTAGTGCCTAGTGGGTCATTATTCTTAATCTCTGAAAATTCAAATTCTGGGAAGTCTGTTGGTGTCCAATCTCTATTTTGGGCTGTTGCAGTTTCAGTTAAGAACACCAAAACCCTATCGTAGGAAAACACACCTCCTGGGTCTGGTATTTTTCCGTTGTTATTCCTACTGCATCCACTTACGGTTAACGAAATAACCGCTATCGCCATAATCAACAAAACTGCCGACAAAACTAGTTTTTTCACTCTGCCTCCTTTCTTTGAATAAGATCGTGTCTACACACAAAAAATCTTACCATTAATTCATGATAAGATTTATTTTTGCGATTGTCAATATAGTTTAGTTCGACTGTGTTAGTACAGTAGCCCCGACATGAACAGGGACGCCAAGCCGAAGTAAACCAAGAGTCCGACGATATCCTTGACGGAAGTGATAAGCGGTGCCGAACCCGCCGCTTGATCCATTTTCATTTTCATCAGAAGCCACGGGATAAAGAATCCAAGCATCGATGCGATTGTCACGGTTATGCAAAGTGCCAAACCGACGGATATCCCAAGCATCGCACCGTGATGCCAGCCAAGGTGTGCCTGTTGCCAAAACATTGCTACAAACCCCATTATTACACCGAATATTGCACCGATTGTAAATCCAATAAATGTCTCGCGCCCCAGCTGCTTAAAGAACCTCTTTGGCGTAATGTGACCCAGAACCACACCACGCGCGAAGACTGTGGTGGATTGTGTTCCAACCGAACCACCCATGTCCATCACAACGGGAATAAAGAACATAACTGCAACAACGGTAGATAAGATTTCTTCGAACCCATCCATTATGAACGCCGCCCCAATACCTGCAAGCATTGTTATGAACAGGAACGGCAAACGAACTTTCCAGTTCGCCCACAATGAACCCCGGGTTAAAACCTCGGAACGGTTAGTTTCCTTGCCAGTAATGTCGGCAAGACCGGCGGCCGTATACATGTCTTCGGTTGCCTCGTGCTCCATAATATCCATCGCGTCGTCGATGGTAACGATACCAACGATTCGGTCTTCCTTGTCGACAACCGGAATAGACAGGAGGTCATAATCCTTCAAGGCATTTGCGACCTCTTCTTGGTCGGTGTCCGTCGAAACCTTGACCAAAACCTCGTGCATTATATCGCCGATCTTCTCGTGTGGTTCGGCAATAAGCAACTTTCGAAGCGACATGGAACCTTCTAGCTTTTTGGCTTGGTCAGTCACATATAATGTATAGATCGTTTCAGTGTCTTCGTCTCTTGCTTGTTTGCGGATTTTTTCAAGAGCCTGCCCCGCTGTCATTTCCTTTTTCAACGAGATAAAGTAAGGTGTCATGATACGACCTGCGGTTTCAGGCTCGTACCCCATCAACATGTATGTTACTTTCCTCTCCTCAGGCGACAGAAGACCAATGAGGCGTTTTGCAACTTTGGCTGGCAACTCGTCAAACAAATGAACCCTATCGTCTGGGGATAATTCCTCGACCAGTTCACAAGCATAAGAGTCTGTAAAGGACTCCAATAGCTCCCGCTGAACTGGGGTGTCTAATTCCTCGAAAATATACAGGGCTTGTTCCTTGGACAATAATCTAAAGACTATTGCCGTCTCACTTCTAGACAACTCCTGAATAATCTGCAAAATCATCAGGTTATCATCAATCCCTTGTAAAAGACTCTTAAGACTCTTAATGTCTTTATTTTCCAATAACTCCGCAACCCGCTCTTGCAGGTTTTGGACTTCTTCTACTATGATTTCACTCATGGCGAATCACCCTCAGGCTACGCAAAGACTTAGTGTCGCCGTTTTGTTTTTATCCCATGATTAGGGTCAGGCGACATGATGATATGTATCTTCTACTATCGTAATAATCCATGCGCCTACCCCCTTTTATTTAGATTTTAACCCATACGAGCCAATCATATAGATTACTTCTTTAGGTTACGCTTGTCAAGTCCTTTCTGTTCCTTTAATTCGTTTATTTCTTTTCTTAGCTTCTTCAACTCTCTTACCATTGCTGACCATTCCTGCTCTTCTTTCTCTATCGCTTCGGCACGCTCTAGAGCCTCTTGGGTTTCCTTTTCCGCCGCCTCCATTATGGCAACCTGTGTTGCGGCCAAGTCTTCCAGCTTCCTGAACTGGAATGTTCTGTTTATGATTTTCAAAATTGCCCTGTGATAGATAACAAGCAAGAAGAAATTAACAATCAATAGATTTATAAGCAAGAACAATATCAACGGGTCACTTGGTAACTCGCCCAATATAAATGGATACAGAAATACCAACATGGCGACCTCGATAGGTCTGAAAACAATAACAATCAGAAGGAAGTGCCAAAAGTTCATCTTTGAAGCACCACAAATCACACATAGAAGGTCTGTAGTCATGAATGGAATAAGGAAAAGCCACGGCACACCTTTAGCACCATTACGGGCAATCCAATCAAGTTTTTTCTCGACCGCTTCCCTGCCAAAAAGCCAGAACATCAACTTTCGCCCACCAAATCGGCCTACGAAATACAAGGGGACAGATGACATTAAAACCGCCGTGATACTAATAAGGAAAGTCAGAGGAACTCCCAGTTCACTAAACATACTGACCGCTAAGACCGTTATAAAGAAAGTCGTCGTTCCAGGAATTATATTTAATGTGATGGATTGGACAAGATAAAGGACAAGAAAGATAGTAATAATCGCCGCAACATTACCACCGATGTCTGGGGCAGTTCCTCCAAAGATATCAAAGCCAAGAGCATAGAAGGAGAAGTACGCACCAGTACTAACAGCACCTAACATGAATATAACAAATATAAACTTCTTGATCTTTGATCGCCTGGCCAGCTTCAACTTCTCTAGAACCGTCAAAAATTTGACGGACTTTTCATCCTCCAGCTCTTCTTCGACTTCTTTCATCTCTATTGCCATAATACCTCCTGAGTATACACTATTTATGCTGCTTCTGTCCACTGTGAATTGTACAAATCGGCGTAGAATCCACCCTTCTTTAATAGCTCGTCATGTTTACCACTCTCTACAATATCACCATGATTCATTACAAGAATAATATCTGCGTTCTTGATGGTTGACAAACGGTGAGCAATAATGAACGAAGTGTGGTTTTCAGTTAGTTTATCCATTGCATCTTGAATCAAAACTTCTGTACGGGTATCCACGGAACTGGTTGCCTCGTCTAAAATCAGAAGCGGCGAGTTCTTGATCATTGCTCGTGCAATTGTTAACAGTTGTCTTTGCCCATCACTTACACTGGCCTTTTCATCCAGAACCGTGTCATATCCATTAGGCAATGTCTTGATAAAGTGATTGATTCCAACAGCTTCCGTTATCTCATCCAGGTCCACATCTGCCTCCATGTTGTACATTAAGTTCTCGCGTATAGTTCCCTCGAACAACCAAGTATCTTGCAAAACCATACCGAAGACCTCGGCTACCTGCTCTCTAGTTAGATCATTTATTGAAACACCGTCAATCAGGATTTCTCCCTCGTTGACCTTGTAAAATTTCATCAGCAAATTCACAAGTGTCGTCTTGCCCGCCCCAGTTGGGCCGACAATTGCGACCTTGGAACCTGCCTTTATATCCGCCGAGAAGTTCTTGATGACCAGTTCATCCCCATAGCCAAATTTCACTCCACTGAAGACTACATGCCCTTGAAGATTTTCAATTTGTGCAGTCAGTTCGCTTTCATTCTCTAATTCTTCCTCGCCAAGGAAGTCAAACACCCTTGCCGCCGCAGCCCCAGTCATTTGCATGTTTTGTAGAGCCTCGGCAATATCCCACAGTTGGTTTGTGAAGATTCGAACATAAATCATAAATACCGCGACTACTGCAAACATTGATGGATCATTTAGTGCCATTACTCCACCGACCACACAGATGGCGACGAAACTGAGTTGCGATATGAAACCCATAATTGGCATCATCAAGCCCGAATAAAACTGCGACTTCCAGCCCGATGTATATAGTTTCTTATTCAATTCGTCAAACTTCTCTCCTACTTGCCCCTTTGCATTTGAAACTTTCATAACAGTGTGGCCACCGTAATATTCCTCGATATGCCCGTTCATATCGCCAAGTTCATCCTGTTGCCTCTTAAAGAACTTTTGCGTCCTGCTCATTATAGCCGCCATAAAGATAAATCCAATCAGGGTCGAACCAACAGCGACGGCCGCCATTAACCAATTCGTCACGAACATAAATACAGCCGAACCAATAAACAAGGTTAAGGCCGCCATTAAGGTCACTATAGAATAATCAAGAGTTTGAGATATAGTCGTTGAATCATTCGTAATTCGGGACAACACATCTCCTGTTTGATTTTTATCGAAGTATGCAAGGGGCAACTTGTTAATCTTTTTGGACAAACGGCGGCGCAATGCTCGGGCAACGCCTTGGGTGACCTGTGCCATTATCAATGCCGCAATATAGGAAACAACAAACATAACACAAATTATAATCGTTATACGAATGCCTACATCAACGACGGAATCATGACTGTTTATACCTAAGTGAACCCACGCAATGATATAGTCCACCATGTTCTCGACCATCGAAACGCTAAATAATCGCAACATTGACGCTGCAACAGCAAACAGTAAAGCAATCATAGTTGCCAGATACCACGGTCTTGCAAACCGCAATAACTTCCCCCACGCCTTGCGAGCGGATTTGTCTTTTGGCTTTTTCTCTTTGACTTTTTCTTCTTCAGCCATTACCACCCCCTAACTCTTTTTTTACTTAACTGGCTTTTCGCTATTTCTTGGTAGACCTCGCTATGCTTCATTAATTCCGCGTGCGTACCGTGCCCGACAATATGCCCTCTGTCCATAACAAAAATTTGATCACAATCCTTTATTGTACCTATTCGTTGGGCGACAATCAATACCGTTGTCCCAGTAATGTCCTTCTTTAAAGCCTTGCGCAAGTTACGATCGGTTTTGTAGTCAAGGGCACTAAATGTGTCATCAAAAATTATAATCTTGGGCTTCCGTGCCAAAACTCTGGCAATTCCGATCCTTTGCTTTTGACCGCCAGAAAGGTTTTTGCCCGCTTGGGCAACATCCGCATCTACTCCGTTTTCCAGCTTCGATACGAAATCCCACGCTTGTGCAGTTTTAAGTGCTGATTCAACGGACTCGTCGGAGATTGGTTCGCCCCCTACCTCCCCGAATGCAACATTGCTTTTTATCGTCCCATTAAAGAGAACAGCTGTTTGAGGCACATAGCCGACGATACTATTCAAGTCTTCTAAGGTCATATCCTTGATGAAAACTTCACCAATGGTTATTTCTCCACTGGTCGCGTCGTAGATACGAGGCAGTAAGTTTACAAGAGTGGATTTGCCACATCCCGTACCTCCGATAAAGGCAACAGTTTGACCTTGCTTAATTTCGATGTTTATATCGGATAGAACATTCTCCTCTGCCCCCGGGTACTTGAAATTAACACCAGCAAATTTCAAGGTGTACTTATCAGGTGTTGAATTGTTTGTGGTCGTGATAGTTGGATCGGTGAAGATAACCTCCTTAATTCGACGAGCAGATACAATCGTACGAGGCAACATTATAAGAACCATAATCAGCATAAGGAACGAGAATATGATCGAAACCGAATATTGCGAAAAAACCATCATATTTCCCATATATGCACCCATATCAGCGGGCGAATTTGCTCCCACCAGAACCGCAGACCCAACCCAATATATAGCAACGGTTAACCCAGATAGCAAAAGGCTCATAAACGGCCATAACAAACCCATTCCTCGGTTAACCACCAAATTATTTCGTACAAGGGCATCGTTAGCCTTGTCGAATTTAATTTGCTCGAATTTTTCTGCCCCGAATGCCCTTACTACCCTGATGCCTGTTAAATTCTCTCGAGAAACTTGGTTTAGCTTATCCGTTAGAGTTTGTATTCGATTAAACCGCGGCAATACAACAATGATCAAAATCGTCAGTACGGCAATAAGAGCCGCAACTGCAATGAATGTTACTAGGGACAGTTCCCAACTGCTACCCAGTATCCGCAACATCGCCCAACCTGCCAAGAGGGGGGCTCGTATCATCATTTGTATCGCCAAGGCACTAAACATCCGAACCTGGTTCACATCGTTAGTCGAGCGGGTTATTAGGGATGCAACCGAGAATTGTTTCATTTCGGCTAGTCCGAATTCTCCTACTCGCTCGAACACTCTTTTTCGTAATCGGGCAGCATGACCACTGGATACAACTGATCCAATCCATGCAACCGCGACTGCTGTAAGACCCGATGCAAACGCCAATCCCAACATTATCCCGCCGTATACCCATACTTGGCCGATTGTTCCACCGCCCGCACCTATCACGATTTCTGTGATTCGGCCTAAATACTCTGGAATTGTTAAATCAATCCACACTCCCAAAACAATTAAACACAAAGAGAGGGTGATCAACCCCCACTCTTTGCGACTAAACATCAATAAAATCTTCCACATGACTGAATATATTACTATGCAACTACCTAATTGTCAAATCAACACGAACAGGAGATGTACCAGAGCCATTATGATGACTATCCCAGCTCCAAAGTTCGTTTGTTGTGCTTATTGCAAAACCACCGCTATTTGATGCAGATACTTGAACCCAGTTAGAATGAGATGCTATTCGCACAGGAGCCCAGCGATTGGTGGTCGTTCCATCACCAAGTTGTCCATTATGATTATGGCCCCATGCCCAAAGTTCACCATTAGCCGTCATTGCAAAAGTATGTAATTGACCAGACGATATCTGCACCCAGTCATTCCTATCCCCAATTCGCGTTGGAATACGAGCCCATGTAGTCCCATCGCCGATGGTATTACCCCACGCCCAAAGTTCCCCATTTGTCGTTATGGCAATTGAACGGCTTGCAGAGGTATTAACAAAGGCCCAATCCGTTCTATTGCCAACTCGCAAGGGTGTTGTCTGATCAGCACCAGACGATCCAGTTCCAAGTTGCCCACTTTCATTTGTCCCCCAAGTATAAACCGCACCTGAGCTTGTTAAGGCAACAATATGTCCCCAACCAAGTGTAGCGGCCACTGTGACCGAGATCTGTGCCCAGTCTGAACGAGTACCTACTCGTACAGGAGCGTGTCGATTAATTGTTGTCCCATCTGCAAGATGACCATTACCATTAAATCCCCATGCCCAAAGCTGACCACCTGTTGTTATTGCAAATGTACGACCCGTTCCCGCAGCAACATACGCCCAGTCCGAACGAGTACCTATCCGCACTGGCGAGTTGCGAGTAATTGTCGTACCATCACCCAGTTGACCAAAGCTGTTATCACCCCATGCCCAAAGCTGACCACTTGCTGTTATTGCAAAATTACTGCCCCAGGCCATCGAGATTTGTGCCCAATCGTTGGCAGGTGCTGCCCTAGATACAGAACTCCATAAATGCAACAGCTCACCACACTGTGTTAATGCCAGATTACCAGATACTTGCGAAACTACCCATTGATTCGTCCATCTAGCGTAATATCGCAGAACCCCTGTTAACCCCGCAGGAATTTGCGTCACTCGCTGCCCTGCGGCTACATTCCAATTTGGATTTGTGTACCAGCCAAGAAATCTGTGGTTTGTTAGCGATGGTTCGCTTTCAGCCCATGTATTCATTTGGGCAGCTGTCGGCAGCTGTCGAGAAGCCAAATTCGTGGGGTTATAAAACCGTGTTGCTGTTGAACCATTTTCGTTCAAGTCAAAGCCAGGCAGTGGCACGCCTGACGCATTCCCAGCACCAAAGTGAAGGCGAAGGATATTCCAGCCGCTCTCCCAGTTCTCTGGGGAAGGGTTGGGGTCCGGGGGAATCACCCCGATAACTGTCCCGTAAAATACAGGAGTTACAATTTGAGGTGCTAATGTACCACTGGTCAACGGCATTATTCTCCGCACATAAGGTATGTTCCAGCCTAAAAATGCCTGTCCTGGGAGGACTGCTCCCGTGAAAGCTGGGGTCACAAATGTTTCCTCAATTCCTGGTGCATTTGTCCGAGTGACTGTCCCTATATGAGCCCCAGTGTCTGAGCGGTAGAAGCGAACACTTGCAGTTGGTGGCGGAATGTGCACAAGATCTGGAGAAGCACGGAAACCAGCATCGTTTGCATTCGCTGAACCAGTTCCATTTCCAAGAGCCCCACTAAGGTTTGTCCCCCAAGACCAGACTTGGCCATTAGCTGTCATACCTACCGATGCTACCCAAGCAGTGTTAGCATGATTGTTTGATGCCCTGTTCCCTGCAGATACATCTATCCAATCAGAACGACTCCCTATTCGAACAGGAGCATGACGCTGGATTGTCGTACCATCACCAAGTTGTCCAACATTATTTGCTCCCCAAGCCCAAAGCTGCCCAGCATCATTTATAGCAAAGGTACTTCCTGATGAAGCATCAATAGGCCCTCCCCCTATCATAGATGTATTCCCCGACGCTGCTACCCTCGCCCAATTCGAGGCTGCTCCGATACGAACGGGTGCAAGTCGCCTAATTGTTGAGCCATCACCTATTTGGCCCCTTGAATTATTTCCCCAGCCCCAAAGTTCACCACCAGTTGTTATCGCGAATGAGTTATCGCTGTGGGATGAAGCCACAACTTTTCTCCAATCAGTTCTCACCCCAATGCGAACGGGGACATTGCGTTGAACTGTTGTCCCATCGCCAAGTTGACCATTATTATTTCTGCCCCATCCCCAAAGTTGTCCTGATGTTGTTCTTGCTAATACGGAAGATGCCCCTGCTGAAACCTGAGCCCAGTGCAAGTCAGGCCTTATTCTTAATGGAACTAATTGATTTCCAACTTGACTTCCCTCACCGATAGCTCCGTGTCCCCTACTTCCCCACACCCACAGACCTCCATCCGCTGTGATTCCAGCGGTAACTGTTGCCCCACCAGATACTTGTGTCCAATCTGATCTTGTTCCTATCCTAATGGGTTCATGACGAGTTGATTGTGTCCCATCCCCAATCTCTCCTTGAAAATTCGCTCCCCAGCCCCAAAGCTGCCCAGCAGAGTTAATAGCAAATGTTCTTTCCGTAGCTGAACAAATAGATACCCAATTCGAGGCAGTTCCTACTCGAACAGGAAAAAACTGTTGACCCAAACCTAGAGCACCACCTCCCCAATACCAAATCTGACTGTTAACGATCACATAACTGCCTGTCCCTCCCCCAGATGAGACTCTTGATTGATACAATCGTGATACTGCTGCTTCTACATCATCCTGTTGATTATTTGTAATCAATATTACACCCGCGACAACTGCACAGAACACAAAGATGCCCGCGAAGATAAAGCCGAATAACCTTAGTTTATTAGTGTTCACAATTTAGTGTAGCTCGGATTATGTCGATTATACAAGCACATTTTAGTCTGCTATCCAGTCATGCGGGCTAACTCCGCCGCACGAGCAGTATCGTCAAGTGGTGTAATAATAGTATTTGTGCGAGAATTGTTAGTCTGCTTAATGATTTGAAAATGCTGATCCGCAAGCACTGCGATTTGTGGCAAGTGTGTTACGGCTATGACTTGGGATACAGCGGACAGTTCCTTTAGTCGGTCACCCACTTTGCGACCTATATCACCACCGATTCCTGTATCAATTTCGTCAAAGACAAGTGTCGCTGTTTGACTTGAGACTAGGGACTTTAGGGCCAGCATAAATCTTGATAACTCCCCGCCACTTATAACCGCTGACAGGGATTTCAGGGGTTCTCCCACATTCGCACTAAACATAAACTGACCCTCGTCAACTGACTTTACCTCGCACTTAAATTCTGCGGCAGGCATGCCTAGGGGCCTCAATCGCTCTAGGAGTTTTACCTCTAACTTACTTGCGATCTCGCGTCGGATTCGAGTCAATTTATCAGCAGAGGTTTCGAGAAGTTTCTTCTGCTTGTCAATCGCAGATTTGAGTGCGGAAATTTCGCGTTCAGAATTTATCAAGCGATCGTGTTCAGCTTTTGTTTTCTCGTAAAAGGATTGAACATCGCCATATTTACGCTTGAGAGATTTAATTTCGTCTAGGCGGGCATCAACCCGCTGGAATTCGCGTTCGTCGTATTCACTTGTACTAAGGTAAGAACTTATACTCTCCTCTATTGCTTGTAAAGAATAACCTAATCCCTCGGCCTCTTCATATAGTTTACCTAGTTCTTGGTCAAATTGGGCTACTGTTGATAGGGACGAGATAGTTCTTTTATACTGGAGGCTTTCTAGGGCTTGTGTCAGGTTGCCCACAATTTTTTCGAAGTTCATCATTCGAGCACGAGTTTCGGTCAACTCTTCCTCTTCCCCATCTTTGAATCCTACTCGTTCTATCTCTTTGATTTGGTATTCATATAGGTCGACAAGCCTCGCCCTTTCAGATTCATCTGTGCCAAAGGATTTGAGTTTCTTTTCCAAATCTTTAAAAGTCAAAAGACAATCATGATACTCAGTCATGTCTATTTCCCCGAACTGGTCAATGACCTCCAAGTGATTTCTTGGATCTAGCAATTTCGCAGTATCATGTTGCCCGTGAATATCAACAAGGCTTGCAGTTGCGGTTTTGAATTCCGCAACCGAAACGATTTCTCCATCTATTCTGCATTCCGATTTACCATCTGATTTCAGTACTCGAGTAAATATTCCTTGGTCGAAAACAGCGGTGACTTTTGCACTCGTCTCGCCTGTTCGTATCATATGCTTGCCCAATTTCTCTCCAAGAATAAAGTTAAGGGCACCCAAAACAATACTTTTCCCCGCCCCAGTTTCTCCGGTCAGGACATTGAAGCCCTCCCCGAATTCGATTTCGGCGTTCTCGATCAAGGCAACATTTTTTATTTGCAGTATTCTAATCATCTTCTTCCTCACTAAGTTTTAGTTCTTGTTCTATCATACCCACGATTTCTGTTATCTGACCTTTTTTCTCTTGAACATCTTTTAGCAATTCTTTAACCAGTTCAGCACTTTCCTTAAATAAATTTAGAGCCTTGTCAAAATCTTTTTCGCTCTCAAGGGCTTTCACATTTTTTTCCAGCTCGTCTAACTTTTTAGTCATATTTCGCCTCCTCTATCCTTGCTGTTATCTCTCCATTGTATATCCTGATACGAATTCTGTCATCAGGTTTCAGTCTGCCCTGCTTTCCCAGAATCTTTGCATAACCCCGACGCAAGATGGCAAGAGGATTTGAGACTTCTATTCGCACACTTAAACTTTCAATTTTATCACCTGCTTGGTTAATCCTTGATATCATGGCAGATTGAGTGGTATTCCAGTCCGACTTGACAGAATTTGAGATATTATTAAGTCTATTTAGAATATTGAGATTTAAAAAGTTCCAAGTTTGTAAAATTTTCTGCCTTTGGTCGACAAAGATCGGAATGCATACTTCCGCGGCAGCGGATGGAGTAGGGGCACGCAGGTCGGCAACAAAGTCTATAAGTGTCCAATCTGTCTCGTGTCCGATAGCACTTATGATGGGTATTTGACATTCAAACACCGCACGAGCAACAAGTTCAGAGTTAAATGCGGACAAGTCCTCGGTACTGCCCCCACCACGAGCAACAATAATTAGGTCAACATTGGTAAATCGCCCGATTGCATCAGCTATAGTCTTATCTGCTCCAGTCCCCTGCACTTGGACAGGGAACAAAACTATGTCCACAGATGGGTTGCGACGGTGAGCTACATTTATGATATCGTGTATAACAGCACCCTGCTTAGAGGTTATAACACCAATTCGCTTTGGGTCTTGAGGCAAAGATCTCTTTTTGCCCTCGTCAAATAAGCCCTCACTTTGTAGTTTTTCCTTTAGCTCGTTAAGCTTCTGAAACAAATGCCCAAGTCCAAACTTTTCAACATGTACAGCAGTAAAGTTAATTTTACCTGCTTTGTGCCAGAAACTTACCCGCCCTCTTAAAATTACTTTATCGCCGTTTTTTATCTCGGCAAATTTAGTGGGGTGATAGCTGACGCATTGTATTACCGCTCCCTCGTCTTTAATGCTTAAATAAACCGCACTCCCTCGAATCGAAAGACCTTCGACTTCGCCCACTATATCGATTCCATGTAACATTTCCTCGGCATCAAAAACCGCCTTGATATAATTATTCAACTGGGAAACAGTGATTGTGCGACGGTTCATATTGTCACCACCTCTACCCCATCTTGTAAAATTATCACAGTATTTTCATAGTGAGCTGCCAAAGATCCATCTTTAGTCCGAACGGTCCAACCATCTTTGCCGACCTCGACCTCTTTATCACCAACATTTATCATAGGTTCTATGCAAATTACGCAATGAAGAGGCAATCGTTGAAGAGTCAGTTTTCGGATTTTCTTATCCGCACGAAAATTTGGAATTAGGGGGTCTTGGTGAACAGATCTTCCAATTCCATGCCCAAAGTAAGTTTCAATGATCGAAAATGTTGAATTGTTGCGAACAAAGTCTTCAACTCTATCGCCTATATCACCAACTTTGGATTTGGCTTTCAAATCCTTTATTGCCCTCCAAAATGATTTTTCAGTAATTTCAATTAATTTTTTTGCCTCTTCGCTAACTGCACCGACCGAATGAGTTCTGGCCGCGTCGGTACAGAAGCCTTTGAATCTCAGGCCAATGTCTATCGATATAATATCACCCTCACGCAAAATTTTATCTCCTCGTGGCATACCATGGATGGACTCCTCGTTCACGGATGCACAGATTGAATAGGGATAGCGATTGAATCCCTTGAACGCAGGTTCGGCATTATTATCGCGAATAAACTTCTCGGCTATTTTGTCAAGTTCCAATGTCGAAATACCTGCTCTGATATGCCGAGCGAGCTCTTCATGGGTACGGGCAAGAATTTTCCCGCCAGCACGGATGATTTCAAGTTCGGCTTCGTTATAGGTTTGAATCATTCTTGCTCCTCTATCCATTGTTCGTCAACGCGTTTCAGGGACCAGATGTATTCCAAAACCGCCAAAAAGATTTCCGACGGCTTTACATCCGCTCCGCTGTCAATTTTTAACAACACACCTTTGCCCTCGTAAAATTCACGCATAGGTTCCTCTTGTGCACGATATTGTGCCAGTCTCTTTCTTATCATCTCTTCTTTATCGTCTTCCCTTTGATAAGTTTCGCCACCACAATTTCGACACTTGTCAACAGGGCCAAGTTTTTCGTTATGATTCGCCCTACAACGACGACAAACCCATCGACCCCTCATGCGATCAATAACAATTTCATCCGTTGCAGTCAATTCAATAACGATATCAGGTTCGATTCCATATGTTTCCAGAATCTGAGCCTGCCCTAGACTCCTTGGGAATCCATCAAGGATGTAGCCCCTTTCGCAATCTTCCTCTTCCAGTCTTTCAACGATTATTCGACCTATTACCTCGTCCGACAAAAAAATTCCCCTACTTATCAGATTCTTGATTTCTGGGTCATCTGAGTTTCGCAGTATTTCCCCTGCACTGATGTGTGGAACACCCAAATCATTTCGCAAGAATCGTGCCAGTGTACCCTTTCCTCCCCCACTTGGGGCTATCAGAATGATTTTCACCATCTAGTCTACACAAAAAAAATGGCTATTGCAAGCCATTTTTTAATTGTTTTGTTATTTCAAAAACCCTTTGTATGTCTTTGCCAGCATCTGTGCCTGGAGCTGTTTATCGAATTCCAGTGCTACCGAGACTATAATCAAGAGTGCTATTGATGTGAACGCATTGTTCAAAGCGTTACCCGGCGTCACGAAATTGAATATCAGCGACGGTACAAGAGCGATAACCATTAAGAACAATGCCCCGAACAAGGTTATCCTGTTGTGAACCCTCCTGAGATAATCCCGTGTTGGGACACCTGGTCGGAACCCAAGAATGAATCCACCTTGCTGTTGAATCTGTCGTGAAACATCCTCGGGGTTGAAGCTGAGGGACGCATAGAAGTAACTGAATCCAAGAATAAGCAGTGACATCAGCACAATATTAGGCCATGTTCCCGTTCCCATGTTTGCCGAGTACCATTGGATGGCACTGCCGTTTGGGGCAACCATCGCCATGATAAGCTGCGGGAAGTTAAGGATACTGAACGCGAAAATAATTGGGATAACACCGACGGCGTTAATTTTCATTGGGATGTTGGCACTTTGCCCACCATACATTTTATTTCCCTTGATTTGCTTTGCATATGTCACGGGAATTCGACGCTCTGCAAGATCCACATAAACGATAAAGAAGAATATAAGTGCCAGTGTAACGATGAATACGATTGGTGTGACTATGTTTGCTATGTTCGCAACAACATCTTGCAATGATACAAAGAACGCTAATGCACCAGACGAGATAATACCAACGAAAATTAGCATACTCATTCCATTACCAACACCATGTTCGGTAATCTTGTCACCAATCCAGACGGTAAACATAGCACCCGCAGTCAGGACAAGTACAACAATCATAGCGGTTACGATGGTTGGAACTTCTCCGAATAGTTGCCCATCCACATCACCAGCCAGACCAAGTGACCAAACAATTGCTATTGCTTGCGCAAGAGACATAACAAGTGCCATGTACCTCGTGTAAACCGCTATTTTCCGTCTACCTTCGTCACCTTGCTTGGATAATCTCTCTAGACCTGGTATAGCAATGGTAAGTAACTGCATCACAATAGAAGATGTAATATATGGACCAACACCCAAGGCAAGTATAGCACCGTGCTCAAGTGCACCACCGGATAAACCACTAAGAAGGAACAAGAAATCCGATGCCCCTTCACCGGCTCCACGCATTGCTTCATAGAAGAACCCTGGGTTAATACCAGGGATTGGAATAAACGCACCTATTCGAAAGACAAGCAAAAGAGCTAGGGTTATGATAATCTTTCTCCTAGTGTCTTTTTGTTTAAACGCTTGTACTAGGGTCTTAAACATTTACTACTTTTCCTCCTGCTTTCTCGATTTTCTCGATTGCCCCTTTTGTGAACTTGGATGCCTTGATTGTCAGAGCAACGGTTAACTCACCATCGCCCAAAACTTTCAAACCATACGGTTCTATTTTTGACAATATTCCCTCAGCTTTAAGGAATTCAGCAGTAATTTCTGTACCTTTCTTGAATCCGTTCAAGTCGGAAACATTAACGGTTGAAAATTCCTTGCGGAAGTTAGAAGTAAAGCCCCTCTTAGGAAGACGCCTGATAAGTGGCATTTGACCACCCTCAAAACCAGGCCTGACACCACCACCTTGGCGAGCCCATTGGCCTTTGTGCCCTTTACCGGCCGTTTTTCCTTTACCAGAACCGATACCACGACCCAGTTGTTTCTTGCGAGTTTTCGCACCTGGGGCTGGACTTAACTGATGTATTTGCATGATTATCTCCTTAATCTTTTTCCACTTTGACGAGGTGCGATACTATCGCGACCATTCCACGAATTGCTCCGTTGTCTTTGTGTAACTTGCGGTCGCCAATTCTTTTTAAACCCAATGCGGTCATAGTGGCAATTTGACGCTTTGTACAGCCTTGCAGACCGTGAATCATTATGACGGTCATTTCTCCATTTGTTTCATAAGGTGCTTTGCCCTTTTCTTTCTTTGGCTTTTCTACCTTCGCAGGCTTAACTGGAGTTGCTGCTTTTGCAGGTGCCTTTGTAGCAGCAGGCTTTGCTGCCACCGCTGGCTTAGCCGCGACTGCTTTAGCTGGTACTGATTCTTTTTTAGGTGCTGCTTTTGCAGGTGCTTTAGCTGCTACTGGTTTTTTCTCAGTTGCTGGTTTTGCTGGGGCTTTAGCCGCCGCTGGCTTTGCTGCTGGTTTTGCCGCTACTTTCTTTTCCTCTGCCATATTGGCCTCCTTTTAACTTTGTTAAGTTATATCCAGTAAGTATACCCTAGTTTTTCTTTCCACGCAAATACATTACCTCTTCTTTCGTACGAAGTTGGCTTAATGCGTCCAATGTTGCATGAACAACATTTCTTGCATTTGTCGAGCCGTGACACTTCGCGGTAACATCACGATATCCCGCAAGGGACAGAACCGCACGAACGGATACACCCGCAACAAGTCCGTTACCCTCTTTGGATGGCATCATAATAACTTTGGATGTTCCAAACTTACCTATAACTTCATGGGGAATGGTTGTTCCGACGATTGGAACGGTAACCATATTTTTCATGCCGTCTTGTTCGGCTTTTCGGATGGCCTCGGATACTTCCCTAGCTTTCCCAGTCCCGACACCAACACGGCCTTGCAGGTCACCAACAACAACAATCGCGTTGAATCGTAGAGTACGGCCACCCTTTACAACCTTGGTAATTCTGTTAATACCAACAAGCTTGCCTTGAATGTCGCCTTCCTGTGGAATACGAACCTCACGAGGCTTTCTGTCCCCCCTAGATTCTCCTTTACCAGCAGCCTTGCGCTCTGTTGTACGCCCCTGCTTAGCAATCGCATCTTGCGAGGTCTTTAAGGCTTGGTCAGCCGATACGAGTTTTTCTTTTTTTTCAACTTCTGCCATTATCCCTCCTAGAATTTAAGTCCGGCCGCTCGTGCCCCTTCTGCTACTTCCTTGATGCGTCCGTGATATACATAACCATTTCTATCGAACACAACTTCTTTAATCTTCTTGGCCATTACCGCCTTACCAATTGCCTCGCCAACTGCGAATGCAATTTCTTTCTTTGTGCCAGTAACTTTTGCCATTTCTTTCTGCAACGAGTTAACGGCGACAATGGTTTCTCCCTTGTCATCATTAATAACTTGTGCGTAAATATGGCCTAGGCTGCGATATACGGAAAGACGAGGGCGCTTTGCCGTGCCGTGAATATCGGCGGTTCGTCTTGCACGAATCTTTCTGGCCTCGTTTTTATCTTGCTTTATTATCATTTCTTCTTACCTCCCTTCGCCCCGGACTTGCTCTCCTTCCTAATGACTTTCTCTGTGCTGTAACGAATTCCATACAAGTGGTATGGCTCGACAGGCCTCAACCCTCTAATATTGGATGCAACGCCACCGACTTGCTCT
>Ga0131853_10005008_pt1 | contig 23858 bp, 25 predicted proteins | sample TergutLab28metaG_FD_92764 | JGI IMG/M metagenome (GOLD analysis project Ga0131853, IMG submission 92764) | Labiotermes labralis P1 segment gut microbial communities from Petit-Saut dam, French Guiana - Lab288 P1 (version 2) (version 2) | ecosystem: Host-associated > Arthropoda: Insects >...
GTTTTTTTTTCTTAATTGAACTGTTTAAACCGTCATTTAAGTTTTGTTTTTTTTTTTTTTTTGGTCATTGATTTTTCCAGATGACTATGCTCGATTGGTGATACAAAGTTACTATGCAGCAGTGTCATATATTGATGATTTAGTAGGTCAGATGCTCTCGGAATTGAAAGCAGTGGGTCTTTCAAACAACACGATTGTACTGCTGGTTGGTGACCATGGTAAATATGAATACACAAATGTATATTTGTCGTGAGCCCTTTTTGTATACAGAAGCAATGTACAGTGTAGTGTGTGAAAGTGCAATGAAGAATGAATAAACAAAGGACCGTTGAACGCAACCAAATTTTTATAATATCAATATAGCTACTTGTTTTGACCTCAAGCCCAAGACTGAAACATGTAGCTATATTGGTATTATAAAAATTTTGTTGTGTTTGACAGTCATTTGTTCATTCAACCTTTGTAGTGCGATGCACAATGGGATGTATAATTTTAAAGTTGTGTAAGAACACTTACACATGCACCCATCTGTAAAAATGTGGCGAGGTAATTATCAAGTTGTCACTGTCTACACATTGAAGGCATATAGGAGGAGCACAGGTACAGATCCACTCATACTTAATTTCGGCAGTGAATGGAGTCAAGTGAGCAACTTCACGCTGCTGCCCCTTTACCTGTGGGGAAAGAACCCTGATACTCGTTGAATAGGAGACTTGGTGGGCCATCAGAGCAAGTCTGGATGTTTTGGAGAAGCGGATGAACTACATAAATTTATGAAACTTCATTGACTGTTCTTTAATTATACCACAGTGGCAACAAAATTAGCTTGATATGAACATCTGCAAGATGGATGTAATTTTGCTACACAAGTTTTGATGTTGGACTTATTCAAAAACTTTGGTAGGTGAAAATTATGTTGACTTAAAATATTTTGGCTTTTGAGTTTAAAGTTGAGTAGTTAGCTTTGATTTTTTTTAAATTTCTGTGTGCAAAGTGCATAAATTTAACACATAATTGTGATGTCTTGTCTGCCCAGTCCTATGTCTTTATGTATTTCCAGAACTGCTGAACAGATGTCTATGAAATTTGAAATTGGGAGTGTACATTAGAAGGTACTTGGTGGATTTTATTTGGGTGTCTGTTGCTCCAATTTATGTGAAGTTAAAAAACTTCAAGAAAAAGTCTCTTCTTGTACAGAAAGTTTGTACATAACCTAAAATACAGAATGTGCTAATGTCCATGAACTTCATTTGAAATATTTTTCAATATTGCCAGCATGTAAAGATGCACCTAAGGTAGAAGAATTAAGCATCTTTGCAGTGCCATATCTCTCACGTAGTTTGGTTTTTGTGAATAACAGAATTTGTAATGTTATGCTCTGTAATACACGTAGAGAGACTGGCCTTTTAGACTACATATTTGTGTCATTAATAAATTAATCTCCTCAAGGACTGCCACCTTTTCCCCCCTCATGGTGAGGAGGTTTTTGTGCCCTGTTATGATCTGGAGAGCTATGCTGGCTGGATCATAAGCTCCCGATATGGCCACCCAAACCAGACAGGTCAAAGGACAGGGGTCAGATGAAGTAGCAGTCCACAACAAAGGGTAGAGGGGACTCTTTAGGTGTGGTGAAGCCAACCTTCCTAGCGGAGTAAACCACAAAAACAATTAAGGGTATTTGTCATATGGCTAACAACCTGCACAGTAAAAACTTGTTATGAAACAAGGAAGTAGCCTCAGTAAAAATGGTGAAAACTTCTGAAGGAGGGCAAGACTCTGTGTGAGTTGTAGCACCAATGACGATAATTAATATAATGGTGAGTGGCATACACAGAGTCAAAAAGAATGTTTGAGAAGTCTGTATATCTTGCAAACCTTAAACAAATTAACAGTACTCTTTCTGACATAAAGTTTTAAAACTTTGTAATGGTTCTCGTGCGTGCTACATTCCCCGTCAATCTTATCCCCCTCCCTCATGATCTTCTAGTCTGAGAAGTACATAAGTTGTGTTTCTTCACAGGATGGTCGATGGCTGAACATGGAGAATGGTCCAAGTACAGCAACTATGATGTTGCTGTTCGCGTCCCCTTCATTATTTATGTGCCAGGGCTGACTGACTCAGTCCAACTGCAGCACAAAGAATTTCTGTCCAGTAGTGCGCTTGTGGAATTGGTGGATGTATTTCCCACGTTGGTTGAGTTGGCAGGCTTACCAGTTCTACCTTTATGTCCAGTTAACTCCAGTCTTGTGACACTCTGTACAGAGGGCATCAGTGTAGTTCCTGTCATACAAGATGCTGTCTTCAGAAGGGTCAGTTACCAGTCAGAAAAAGGAATGGAGGAAATGTGACATACAAAACCTTATCAATATGCCATATTTGTGGTTCTCACAGCAGTGTTGCTGGAGATTCGAGTCTTCGGGTATATGATGTAGTGCCATGGGGTGTGTAGTTCCTGATGGTTTGAAGCTTTGAGATGCCTTGATGTCACCCTGAAGATGAAAACACTGTGGTCCATTGAAACACTGGGAACTATTTGCCTAACAGCACCGTATCACATCCCAAAGACTTGAATCTTCTTTTCACGTTGTTCCCGTCTTTTCTTTCTTTCAAGTGTCCATCGTACAGTGAAGTTTTTAGACAGTGCACTTTCAAAGCAAGCTTATGCCTTATGGGCCACCTGACACCAATTTTGCGCTGCATGAACTGCTGCTGTATTTGGCCCATCATTCAATCAGTTGTATTATATCCAGTGTAAAATTCTATATGTGAGGTAAATGTTAGAATAGTTAGTGTCCACATGTGATACATTAGTAAGCAGTGACACTGTAAAGAAAGTAAAGCAAAGATGCTGGTGTGAATTGCAGCTGTTAGCATTACACACGTAGATATTGTTCTTTGAATTACATATAAGTTAAAAGAGACAGAGTAGTGACTGGAGACCCCCCCCCCCCCAAAAAAAAATGCCTTACGGGGGAAAGACATTGGATGCAATTGGTACTGGAATGGAACATTATCCTAATAAATCCCCCAGGTACGCAGGTTTCATGACATGACAAAATGTCCAACATCTGATGTAATATGTTAATTTATAATGTGTGGGTACCACTATAGTTTGTATACTAGTGGCACTGACTTCGACTAGAGGAAGGTCCTGATTCTGCTTGACAGGTTAAGTGCTTTGCTGTGGCGTGAGAAAAAATTTCACAGCGCATTATGTTGTCATGCAGAGGGCATTTCATTTGAATGTTATGTTAGATGCTATAATGGATTAAATATATATGGTGACACGTGGATGTGACAGTGTACCACGCAGAATATACATGGACCTGTACATTCTCTGACTTTGCTTCGCTGTGTTATATGTACACCTGTGATCCTTTTATTTCAATGCATCTTTCTTTTCTTAATAATTAAAACTTAAATTCTGCAGCATAGGTGAACCAGTCTGCAACAGCATTCTCTTACTAACCAAAAGTGAAAACACAAGTCCAAGGTACATTGTAGTGAAACTTCCAGGTTCAAGGAAATGATAAAAGAGATCAGCATCTGGAACATAAATGGAAGGCAGGAGCATTCAGCCAGTACCCACGGCCAGGGCTGTTTCCAACACTGAAACCAAACAGTGACAAACCTCATCTGAAGCAGATTAAAGTAATGGGTACGTCACACATATTTGATTAGTACATTATGTAATCATTGTCATTTCCACTCAAATTGTGTCATCCAAGGACAAATGTTTTACCATTCTTCCTTCCCCTCCATGCTCTTGTACCCTTTACACACTCTCTAGTTTGTATCTTCTCCCACTCTCACTGTGTCTGTCTGCTTATTGTTTATAAACTGTATTTATTTTGAAGCTGTGTAGAATAAAATGACATATCTGTGCACAGTAGCAACAGATGGTCACTTGGCACACAGTAAACTAAACCCACCGTGTGACAAGATTGGCAGTGAGTAGCTCAAAATTATGTCAAGATGTTACGTCAGTATCATTCTGTGGTCCCTGTAACAGTTGATAGGTTTTTAAATGATTAGGAATAATTTTTCTGGTAAGAAGTACAGAGCTTCATGGCCAGATCACAAGAACCAACCACTGACCTGGTACAGTCCAGTTCACACACTTTGTAGACAGTGAAGTCTGTTAGTCTGTTACTCACGACTACAATCATATTCTTGCCCTTACCCATGTTTCTGAAGTAGTCTTATTGCATGATGCCTTATGTCCAACATTTTGAATGTTTCCCCTCCACCCCTATATGCTGATTGTCCCTCTCATATCAACCTCCTGACTTGATCATTCTAAAGATTATAATAACAACAGTTGGACAGTGCACATTGTGAATCTCCTCATTATGAAATTGTTGCCATTTCTTTATTTTTGTATTTACAGGAAATATTCTGCACTTCATTTTGTGCTGAAACAACTCCCCGCATTTGTTTCACACTGATAATGAGTGACCAGTTTTTGTAAACATGTAAAGGAACAGGAATTATAAGGTTCATCATCCCCATTGTGTTCAATAAACTAATTAGAGTGTGTATGTTCCTGTCTAACACAACTTTATATTTTTTTATTTGATGGTACAGGTGTATTTACATTTACTACCTAAGGTACAACTACATGTTTTGGCTCTTGACAATAGCCATCTTCAGGTTGTACGTGAATCCATAGGAAGTAGTTATACGATATTCAATATGGGCTGTGTACAGTGGGGATGTGGGAGACGAGGAGGGCACGATATCTCATGCCCACCCCATGTACCTACCCCCCAACTTCCATGACATGTACAAGATCTCGTGCCCTCCTCATCTCCCACATCCCCACTGTACACAGCCCGTATTAAATCTTGTATAACTACTTTCTAAGGATTCATGTACAACCTGAAGATGGCTATTATCAAAAGCCGAAACATGTAGTTGTAACTTAGGTAGTAAATGTAAATACACCTCTACCATAAAAAAAATAAGTTGTGCTAGACAGGAACATACACACACTAATAAGGAACAGGAAAGTGTAAAATTTTATATGTTTTAATGTTAGATAATTATGACAGTTTTGCTCATAATTACAGGCTACTCACTGCGCACTTTACGGCACCGTTACACTGAGTGGGTTCCGTTTGACACGCAGAACTTCAAGCCAGACTGGAAATATGTTGTAGCCCGTGAGCTATATGACCATCAGCTGGATCCAGCAGAGAACATGAATATTGTTGACAGGAGTGTCTTGTCAGACACAGTGCAGACACTCAGTAAGCAGCTGAGGGCTGGCTGGAGGTACAGTCTGCCCAAACACATGCTAGCGAGGAACATTCAAACAGAAAATCATAATATATCACGTGTGAGAGATACTGAGCAGTACATATTTAGTGTGAACTTTTTCTAAGTGTCCCTCAAGGCTTTGAATGAGAGATGCTTATGTAGAATGAAGTACTGAAATTAAAATGCTGATTGAAGAACCAGTAAAGTTGTTTGTATTTACGTAAACGTAGACACTGTAAAGGATGTGGTGGATGTTCAGGGAGGTCTACGCTGAGTTGAGGGAGCACCATTACTAAAACTTTGGAAACCACTGACTTTTATGTTTTATACAGTGCCTGACATAGTTGAAAAATGGGTTTCCTGATATTCTAACGGTTTGTTTTATAATTATAGTTTGCTGTTTGACCACAGGTTTGCAAAATATAAATCCTAGTGTTGTTACAGTTTCTGTTTATTAACTGGTACCTCTCATTTATTAATTTCAATGGTGACTTTGCCTTTCCTCATTTGTAGCTGTCTGTTCTTCTAACAGATCCAATAACAATATGCTAAAGGAAATGTGATTTGTCATGCATCTTAGCTGATGATTGAAATGAATAATACAGTGTATTTACAAAACGAGTCTAATAACTTTGCATCTATTGACATAACATACACTGTGTAAGCCTAAACTCACGCAGACAAGGCGGTTCCTGAAGCACAAAATGCAATGACACGCATGAAGTTGGAGGTTTGCTTACTTGTCATACTGCTGTAACTAGGCCAACACAGTATGCTGTCTGGCTTTCATGGAGTAATTTTTTGTCTAATCCTGTGACAGGTAACATGATGGATCAGAGCGCCAAAAGTAAATACATAAATGTACAAACGAGTTTTGTCGCAGTGTTCATGGATAGAGATGGAACCTGTGTTGCCATTGAGTCACCGAGGTGTGTGTGTAGTTTGTACAGTGTCGTACAGATTGGAGGACGTTACACTAATGTTGTGTTTTAAAGGAAATCATCCCATTGTGTTACAAAGAATTAAACTTATTTATTGTAAACTTACAATACGTGTTCAGTCAACACAACAAACATTAAAAAGTTAATGTGTTACAGCAACATGTTTCGACTCCAGAGAGTCATCATCAGGCTGAATATAATGTATTGATGTAATCAATGGTTCTTAAATATTCAGCCTGATGATGACTCTCTGGAGTCGAAACATGTTGCTGTAACACATTAACTTTTCTATGTTTGTTGTGTTGACTGAACACGTATTGTAAGTTTACAATAAATAAGTTTAATGTTGTGTTATTTGAAGTCATTGTGTTTGGGACGATTTTGAACAAAGTCCTATATTGAGCAAGCACGGTTTCATGGTGATAGTTCTAACTTTGAGCTATAGATGGGAGGACGATACACTAATGCAATTTGTGGTGCACAGTTTGGGACGAGTGTCAACCAATATTCGTGTACAGAGGGCACTGTTTCTTACGTATAGTGCTTACTTTACCATATAGATGGGAGGACGATTCGCTAGTGCGTGTCATTTGACGTGGACGTTAGCGAACCAGTACGCATACAGAGCTGGCGCGGTTACTAGACTGTAGTTCTTACGTTGGATACAGATGGGAGGACGATGCATAAATGCTTAATGAATGCTCTTTGACAAGGTTAGGTTTGGGACGATTGCGAACCGATGTCCATGTACAGAAGGCACTATTTTCTATTTGTAGTTCTTATATTAGAGTACGGATGGGAGAATTGTACACTAATGTATGTTATTTGAAGGGCGTACGCATCATTGAGAACCAGTTTTCGGTTTCCGCGAAGAAACGAACGGTTGCAGTCATAACGTTGAATCTATTTTATTTATAACCTGTCATAATTCTCTGAAATGATTACGCGCAGATATTACATACGTGTTAGAAGCACACACAGGCAGATGCTGTCTAGTGAGTTTCGATAAGCTCTTTTCTACCCTCTCCCCTTCTCCTCCCCTAACAACAGCGGCATTTCCAGTGGTCATAACCAACAACGCGTGTAGTAACGATTTTCCGAATGTACAATGTAATAATTTTCTTTACAATTCATGTTGGTCGTCCTCCAGGCTTCTTTATTAATCTGAAGCACGTACTGCTTGTTTCTGCAACGAAGCATTGAAAGATCGGTTGTAACGAAATACTGATCACGTAGTCAGTTGTTTCATTTTCACAACGTTTGCAGGCTATTGTATTATATGAGATTGTCGTTTTGGCTACGATGTACAAGACACTGCATGTATATCTTACTGCTTGGTGTTTCCTCTGATTACAGAGTTTATCTATCAAAACTTATAGGCCTACCGGCGAGCCTATCTGAAAGCGAGCATAAGCATGCAGGTTCGGCAGCAGACAACTGTTCAACAATTTAAACTTAATTTAATTTCAAAGATTCGCAACGTTGCCATTTTCGTACTCTTCACTACGAAAGTGGAGCTGTGATAGTTCAGTCGGCATAGGAACTAGGCTACACTTGCGACGTTTGAGAAATCGTGGTTCAGTTCCCGTTAGAGGCATGAAATTTGTTTTCCGTCCGAAACATCCGGACCGACTCTGGCTTACCCACTATCTTATTCAGTGGGCAACAAAGAATCTTCTCGGGGTTAAAGCGGCCGGAGAGTGCAGCTGACCAATCACCTCCACATCGTGCCGAAGCTAAGAATGAGTAAATCTATGCCTTCCCTCTCCCACGTATGCCTTAATGTTGTGCACAGGAACAAATTTACTCTCAACGTTACGCGCAACAAAAGTCGCCTCGTAGCCTGATTCAATCTTGCCGAGGTCTCGGAGAAACCAAATGCCGAAATTTTCAGGGTCAACCCTGAAGGCGGTAATCTCCTTAGTGACGGCTGTACAGACCAACAGGCTTATATTTGTAGTTCAGTTTCTGTTTAAGGACGGTAGAAAATCCTGTTACAGACGTCAGGTTATGTGGAAATCTAACCTCAAATCATGGAAGAACCTGTAACCACATCGTCGTCTGTCTTGTGACTGTGACACACGCCCCAAAGAACAGTTTTGGGGCCTGCAGTTCAGCGGTGGATTGGCACTGTGATGCGGGATGATATAAGTTGCACAACACATGACATTGGTTTTAAGCAGAACAAAACCGCTTTTAGTGAATGGAGGAAATATATTTTTTTCAAGTTCTTCCAGTTTTAGAGGTAGTTATGTTATTGTTTTAACCATTAGAAACATATATTAAAAAACGCAGGATCCCACGTTAAACGATGCTGTCCTTTACGTTGCAGAAGTGTGCACAGATACCCCTGTGTGGCGACCTTTTACAGCGACAAACAACGCGAAACTAATCACAGCTTTCAGCATTTGATTTGTGAAGGACAAGTTTTAATAACACGTCGTTATAAAATTCATGGTATATTATATCACACGTCTTTAAACGCGGGGTTAATACGGCAAGTAAGTAATAACTCTGCCTTCTGCTTCTCTGCGTAATGTACGTACATACATATAACAACCCTTTACAACGGTACTGCGTCCTGAAAAATACCTTGGTTATTAAAAATGGCCTAAGTTGTTGAATCAGAACGATAGCAGGTGGACGTATGTTTCTGAAGGTCATGTACGCGATCCAGGGGGGGAAATATGTGTCAATCACTCGCCACCTATCGGAATGAGTTGCTGTCCGGTGTGGTGTGACTAACATCACTTCCCTCCTGTAGTGTTTCGTCGATTACCCATCATTCCAGATTAAAGAGAGGGAGGAAGTGATTACCGGTTGTTCGTTTGCATGTGTAATTGTGTGTGTTTTATGTTGATAGAAGTGCTTAAGTTAAACAAATCTGATGTGGCTATCTAGTAAGTGCGTGTTATTATAATTGTTTACGTTTACGTGTTGTGATTGTGATTAAGCTAAGAATTCTACGAATGCCAGATGTAACTTGCACCAGTATTACAAGCTTCTAACTGGACGGAAATTTGTGCCGCGACAGTGATGGCATCCGAAAGGTAAGATATTGTTTTTGCTTAGATTTATTTAATTTGCTTTATGTTTTTGCGTAAAATGTTTTAAAATAGCGACTTACTGACAGCTACGTACGTCAACAGGTGGTCGGTGTTTACATTTGTACGTAGAAGGTCTACGTATTTACGAAGAAGTTATGACCTTGACGGACGTCGCGTTTGTCAAAGACTTTCGGAAAATTGCATATGGCGGCAGACGATCGGCATAAAAAAGTTATATAGCCGCGAATTCCATATTTTGGTGGACAGCAACACAGCTTTATTTTCACACGATGTGTTGCATTTAAAATGTACGAACTGCAGATGCAAACACTTGAATTCGCTGTACAATAAGTAAGTTCAGGTTAACTCTATAAGGTATACACACACTTCTTGTGTGAAGCACCAGGCCATGAAGATTTTTGTGACAGTAGATTTATAGCTGCACACATTTTTATTTCCCTTGAGGATTACGAAGAAAAATTCATATGCATATTTCATTTCTTGTGTGCGAGCTATACATCATATCAGCCTGATCATGTGTGGATTATTCCCCTTAAGAGCATTATGATATGGAGATAAGATTTTACAGTCCCTCGTTAATTGTTCTTTTTTTTGATCCGAGAATTTCCTGAGCATTTTTAAAATGAAATATCGTACTGCCTGCTTTTCTTATAACCATATAAAACAAGAGGTAAAGACCATATTTCTTGATACATAGTCGTTGAACCGCAGCGTTAATTAGCATCTCTGCTCGCGGTACGGAATAATGACTCAAGATGGGGGTGGATTTCCATCCATTCGAAGGCTAAGACCATCACATTCATTACAGATCACGTTCCAATGATGCTGAACATTTTTGTGAAATCCCGCTCCATCTGCCGCATATCCGCTGTTCCCAGGCCGAGGCACGTTCGACATGACAGAACCCGGACAGCGCAAACACAAGCCGGGAAAACGTCACTGGGACGAGCGTATAACTGGCCGGCCGTTTTTAAGACCGGCTTACTGACTGGGCGACCGACTTGCTATCAGAACGACAGACACAGTAAACAACAGCGACAACAACTGCTACTGCTGTTTATTAGATGACATCGTCCCATTGTTTATTGCTCATTTTGTAAGGTGGTATTAACTGATGCACACAACCGTGCTGATGTAATATATTAGACCTTCATTCAGTGGTACTACGTGTTCCGGCTGTTTATATCAGCTATCAGGTGAGGCTATCATCAGGAACCTCATGCCTACCTGATGATAGCTGATATAAACAGCCGAAACATGTAGTACTATTGAATAAAGGACCAGTATATTGGATCTGCACATTTGTGTTTGTCGGTTTATGTAACACTTTAATTACTACTACTACTACTACTACTACTACTACTACTGGGGACCGCGGTAGCCCAGTAGTTAAGGCGCTGCGCTACAAATTGAAAGGTCGCTGGTTCGATTCCAGATGGTGTCATTGGAATTTTTCATTGACATAATCCTTCCGATCGCACTATGACCCTGGGGTCGACTCAGCCTCTAGCAGAAATGAGTACCAGGTGTATTTCCTGGGGGTAAAAACGTTCGGTGCGTAAGGCTGACAACCTTACCACCATTCTGGGCCATTGTCACGTAATATGGGAACCTTAACTTCCTGGAACCCTCTGGGCACCTCGGGCCTGTAATGGGACTGATTTACCTATTTTACTACTGCTACTACTACTACTACTACTTGGGGTCGGGATAGCTCAGAAGGTATAGCGACTCGCTACGGGCTAGACGGTCCGGGATCGAATCCCGGTGAGAGGCGAGATTTTTCGCACCCGCCCAGACCGGCCCTGGTGCCCACACAGCCTCCTATACGATGGGTACCGGTCTTTTTCCCAGGGGTAAAGCGGCCGGGGCTTGGCGTTGACCACCCACCTCATCCAGCGCCGAGGTTAAAGAAAGAGTAGAACTATACCTCTACGCCCCCTCTGGGCCTTCGTGGCCTGTTCTAGGTGAACTTTACCTTTACTACTACTACTACTACTACTACTACTACTACTACATTTATTAATGCGTTCAGTATTTGAAATCTGTCGGATTCTGATCTTTTCCCGAATATCAAGTTCACATTGTATTCCTCAGTTACCCTGGACATGCGCTTGGCCAATTTTCGTACCCTACGTTAGGCCCCTCTTCCTTCTTGCTAGGTTCGCTCCGTTTATTAGTCATTCTTTCGATCAGCAGTTTGTAATATGAACAACACTGCTCCTGTTACTGTAAACGTGAACCACAATATGACGCATTTTTGAATGCTGGCGATGTTCCTGTCGCGAGTTCTACCGTGTGCGGCGACACACTGCAGTGCACAGTGTGTTGTTAATGCTCAAGTGCCATTTGAAAGCCCACAAACAGCAGGGGTCGCAAGAAGGTTGTTAACAATAAAACTTATTTTTTCATGGCACATTTTGTAAACGCCTAAAAGAATTATTAAACAATCATTAGTGAAATGTGAATGTAAAGTTAAAAGTTCATCCTGTCCATTCCACGAAGGCATAAAGGGGGAGTACAGGCATCGCTCGCCGATCCCAGTAACACTGTGGCCTGGAGGCGTGGGTCTGCGGAACTGCATGGTCTTAGAGACGTGGGTCTGCGGCCGCTTGCTAGCTGGGATTGTGGGTTCGAATTCCGCCAGGAGCATGGATGTCTGTCTCTTGTGAGTATTGTGTGTTGTCACATAGATGTCTCTGCGACGGGCCGATCCCTCATACAGAGGAGTCCTACCGAGTGTGATGTGTCTGAGACTGATCAGGTGCAACATTAACCCTCTACACCTACAGTGAGTAGGTAGAAGAAGTCAGACGGAGACCGAGGTAGAGCCGTAGTCGTTCTCATCCTCAGCTTTAGATGGAAGATAATTGATATTAACAATTAATGTAGTAAATATTGATAATTTAATTTTTAGGATTTAGCAGAGTCTTTGTTAACAAGCCAACAGTCTATCAACTGCTCAAGGGGTTCTCCGCCTGCTGTGGCACCCGAAGATTTATTACAGTGTTCACAGCACTCTGCCACGTGTCGCTATCAGCCAGGTCAATCCAGTCCACGTCCACCATCTTATTTCTCGAAGATCCATTTCATTATTATCCTAACATCTACGCATGGGGTTTTGAAGGTGTCTCTTTCCCTCAGGTTTCCTCAACAAATTCCCGTGTGGATCTCGCCTCTCTCCCGTACGTGCCACATGTCTCGCCCATCTCATTCTTGGTTTAATCATCCGAATAATATTGGGCACAACAAATTATGAAGCTGCTCATTGTGTATCTTCCTCTAGTCGTCTGTTACTTCCTCCCTCTTTTGTACAACATCTTTGTCAGCACATGCCCTCAAACACCCTCAGCCTACGTTTTTAATAATATAATATAATAATAATAATAAACATTACATTTAGCACAAACTGTTAATACAGAACAGCTGCAACACTATATACCCTAGAAACACGGTTTGGTTCAGGTATATAATTGTAAATACCCTGCATAACGGTGATAACAGGTTAATAATAGTGATACCAGTAATAACAGGGGCAACTGGAAAATCATTCAGAAAATGATTGAACAATACACCGAAGAAGCACGAAATTAAGGAACCGCAAAAAACAACCATATTGGCCACTGCACACGTACTGTGGATGCTTCGGAAAGTACTAACGTAAAAGTACAAAACATATCTAACATGCGAAATAACATTACATGTAGCACAAATTGTAAATACAGAACAGCTGCAACACTATACACCCTAGAAACATGGTTTGTTTCAGGCATATAATCGTAACTATCCTGCATAAACGTGATAGTTAATAATAATAATAACAATAATAATAATAACAATAACAACTTCTGGGCTAGAAATATATGCAGCAGGAAAGTGGATCATGGGAGTTCCACACGAAGATCCTTTCCAGCTGTTTACGTCTTTGAGCCAGTGAATATACAGACTTTAATGGAGGAAGTAGATTTTGTAGTATGACAATGCAGTTTTGCAAACGTCTCTATTAGTAAGAAGGTTTTTGGACAAAATCTAAATTTCATTGCTGGAATATCTATGGCATATGTTCGATATTCCGCATTGCGATTGATTCACTGTTTCTGCAACACATCGTTGCCTGTGGTGCACAGTCAGTAGGATGCATGATGTAGTATCGAGTGCCACGCTTTTTGACACACCCAGTGTCGCGCACACAACGCATTACATGTGTTGACTCTAGAATGATAAATGAATGATGAAGTAGAAAGGGTTTGGAAGAGAATAGACATGGTCCATTCGAAGTACATGCAGGCTATTCCGATGTATGTACGGGGGGACTCTACAAAACAAGTAAGGGTCTCACTTGAATTAGCTGGTATTCTGACTGGGTCTCGAAGCTTTCACCTTCCGAATAAAAGTTTAGAACTTTATCCTGCTTCAGCCACGAACATCACGATGACGGTAACAGGACCGCTTTGCTAGAATCGACCCAAAATGCTCCAGTTTGTGTGGCAGTATATTAAAATATTAGTGATGTAGGAGCAGAACTTTATGAAAATCATCGGTTCTCAGGAATTTCATATGTGCAGAAACTTTGACGCGGACATTCTTTGAAAGTCGCAAGCGACGGCCGCTTGATCTTACCCTCTTAGTTTGTTCTGTTCCTCTTCCTTTATATAATTTCCCTAAATACTTTCCTTAACTTTAACCTCAGGGTTACCTTGTTTCATCCGACGCATCAGATATTCAGCCGGTCCCATTGGCCGCACGGTCTAAGGCGTTGGTCTGCGGCCTCTCGCCTGCTGAGATTGTGGGTTCGAATCCCACAGGGGGTATGGACGTTTGTCTGCTGTGAGTGTTGTGCGTGTTGTCAAGAGGTCTCTGCGACGAGCTGATCACTCGTCCAGAGGAGTCCTACCGACTGTGGTGCGTCGTGATTGAGGAGTCCCTGACCTACTGGGGGCTGCTGTGCCAAAAACAAACAAATATCAAAGTTGCAACATACACATATTTGAGATATGCTATTTTTTTAACCCCTCTAGATGTATGTTCGCAAAATTGTGAAAATGGCTGCTAGTTTCGTCATGTCTGTCCGCCCACATGCAACAGCTCGGCTCCCACCGGACGAATTTTCTTAAAATTTGATATTTCAGTATTTTTCGAAGATCTGTTTAGAAAATTGAATTTTCATAAAAATCTGCCAAGAACAACGGGACCTTTACATGAAGACCTATGCACATTTTTTATAACATCTAGTTCAATTCTTTTTAGAATGAGAAATGTTTCAGACAAATATTGTAGAGAAAGTAGAAACACATTTTTAATCACTTTTTTTTTCAAAAAATATTCCCTCTGTGAGGTAATATGGACAGATATGGTGGAATCGGACAGGACACAGATGACAGTATAATACGGCGCATGTGCATTGCATGTTAGGTAACTAAGGCAACAGACACACAATCAGAATATGTAATACCCACTGCTTTTCCAAGGCAACAATAGTTACACGAACGCCCCTAATTTTTACGTTATACCCACATCGCCCATCTTGTTTATTTTCCTCATTCCCTGCAGCCTGGCTACAAATAATACCGTCCAGTCTAGACGAGTGTTTATGATCGCAATTGGTACAGTGCAGAGCGGCTATTTTTAATGCCTCACCTGAGCACCTCTGCTTTTCACGGTATGTCCCGGTGGATGCAGGCGTTCTGTGCCATAAAACTGATGCATTCGGGGACACGATACAAGGGACAGCATGTAGACGAACTGCACAATATTCCCTGTAATTTACTTTGAATTTAGCTCAAAGTAAGGTCCAATTTACTTAATGGCTGAAATTGAAGTTATGTGTTTCAGTTGAGTAATTTGACAGAATTCAGTAGTACATGTATTATTTAATATAAATGTACGTAATTATCATTCAATTTTTTATCTCAAGGGAAACTAATATATAGAGCCCAACTGGACCCTGCCTTTTACTGTTTGTAGGATTTTGACGAAACGTGATAACCTAATGACCACGTACCTTAATTGTTTCATTAATTGCTTAATTTCACATAAGTTTTCGGCTTTATTTCTCTGAGTAATTACCTAAGAGTGGGCCGGGTAGCTCAGTCGGTATAACGATTGAGCTACGAGCTGGATGGTCCGGGATCGAATCCCGGTGGGGACGAGATTTTCCGCCTGTCCAGACCGGCCCTGGGGCCCACCCAGACTCCTGTAAAATGGGTACTGGGTCTTTCCCGGAGGTAAAGTACGGTAGGGGCGTGCTGCTGACTACTTACCCCCTTCTAGTGCCGCGGTCATGTAAGAGTAGAGCTGTATATCTACCCACCCTCTGGGCCACACGGGGCCTGTAACGGGAAGATTTTACCTTTACCAAATTACCTAAGAATAAAAGTTTTGACTATCCACGCTGTACCCGTGCTTTGTCTTCATATTTGCAATAGGGTTATTAAGTAGGGCGTATCTGCATTATATTTACATAGATTTTTATTTAGTATAGTGATTCCGCAGGCTGGGCTATCCGGAGCTCATTTCCCGGCAAGGGTAGGAAATTTGTTTCTTCCCCAAAACGCCCAGATCAGCTTTTGGGACCATTTAGGCCCTTATTCAGTGGGTAACGTGGGCACATTTCCTGGGGGGAGAGTGATGGACCCCTGAAGTTGGCCATTTACGTTTATCCAGTGCCTACTTTAAGAATGAATGGAGCTAGACCGCTGCTTATCCCATATGACTTTGGAGCCAACAGAGAGAATTTATCTTAATTTTTTTTACTAGGATTTGTTAATTTATTTGTGAACGGTTGCTGTTCCATTTGCGATATATTAATTTTTATGTTGCATGGACGACTTATCTCATTTCGGCGCGCTGACTGATTTCCGAAAACTTGCCGCTAATCACCAGTTCCCTGTTTTTGTAACAAATCAGGCCGCTGCGGACGTAAGGGGGTAGCGACTAAGCGGATAACAAGAAGTTGTTTGCGTGTGCTTTGAGCCCCAGAAAAGAATGAGATACGTGGTCTCTAGACTGGAAAAAAAATGCGGGGGAAGAAGAATCATAGTAATATATATATATATATACACACACACACACACACACACACCATATTCTATTATTAACAGACTGGGCTTCCTCTTCTTTTTAATTCCTTTGATACAAAATGTGGGTAGCTTCGTCTTTTTCTTTCCTATTTACCATCGCATTTACTTACTCTTAGTTCGTTCTTTTATCCTCCTTTCTTTTCTGCAAGTTCATCAACGCAAAGCTTCTTACCAGGTAACATGGTAAGCTTACAGCCCAGACAGTTCCTTCTTAAAATCGAAATATATCTCACTGCAAGGATTTAGAAAGCGCATTGTTCCGTAGGATATGTACATCGCAGGCTCTGTATCAGATAGATGATCCCGTTAGGAAATGGAGCAAGTAGTATGGATGCTTTAAGTACAATATTAAGTGCTACAAACCTTCCCAGTTGGTGTGGTGCACTGTTAGTTCCCAACAATAAGAGTGTAAAATTTTCCAAGGGAGGCTTGATTTCAATTTGCTTGCTTTCTGTTATGCACTTGTTAATTATTATTTGCTTAGATTTGTTATTTTCTAATTACTCGACGCATGTGTTTTTTTAAACATTCCTTTAATGTTTGTTATCTTGTTTTGTACATTTATTTATATTTTGTGTATTATGTGCTTTGGTATTGTTTTGCGTATGTTTTCTCCTTTGTGTATATAGCTGTCTCCTATTTTTATAAAAAGTTTACCGACTACTGTCACCGAGTGGAAACCAAATTACAGTTAATAAATATCACATATGAAATCATATATCATATCACATATCATACCATATATATCACTCGCGCTTGATGCGTCTACATTTGTCAGCATTGTCCTGTGCTGTCCTGCGAAGGCTGAACAGGTAATTTGGACAGATTCCTCGCACTACAGATTCTAATGTCTCTGGTAAGATGATTAACAGAAAAGATACCCTTAATGGAAGCAAAGATTCGAACTGGGATGAGAGACGACAGTTTTACCCTTTGTTTTGTGAGGTCGTGTAACATGGTTTCTTACATCCAAGGAAGAAAATAAGCTGGAATTTTCTGAAGAAAATCTCAAGGAAAACATTCTACCTAAGAAAGATGGTGGCAGTGGGTAGAATAGGATAGAATAGAATACAGTAGGACGGGCACAACAATTACCCATGCACTTCGACCGTTATCCATTTTTTTTGGAGCTTGGTGATGGGTAAATTACGATCCTATGTAAGGCAATCCAGATTCCTGCACACTGTTACGAAATATCAACCAGTAAGAAAAAGGGAACCAGGATGCTCATTAAAAGACCTCTGGATTATTGTATTGAGAATGACACAGCCCACAAAGCCCAAGAACTTGAAAGTCTAAAGCTGCTGCTGTTGCTGCAAGTGGTGATGATTACGATGATGATGATGATGACATAACGAGAAATTTCATGGCTTCCACGACTAACAAAGTACTGTTAGGAGAGCGAAATCTCGTGCCCTAATATAACGGAGGAATATGACTAGGTTAAGAAAGACAAGATATTAGTGGAAAATGTTAAGAGTAAAATATTTAAAAACGTACTTGCTTTTAAAGACAAGAGAACGAATCACATTTTAGTGGATTAGGCTGTGAGGAAGTGAAGTTGATGGAAATGGCACAGGATTATTTCCAAGTATATTGCCGTACAGTCTGGCTGTCACAGTATAAAACCCAAGTGCAGCGTGCGGCGCGTTCCAGACGTGCTGTAAGCCAATCATAGTTCTGTCATGGTCTCCCCTGGCGCTGAACCAAGCAGCAGAACCTGCAGGGGACTGATGGCTTGTCTTCAGCAGGTGGAGCTGTTATTCTCCCCAGACGGTTGTCGTAGAAAATAATACAATTCACGACTGAAAATTCTTGGTCGTCACAACGCCTGACTGTGATCTGATCTGGTCCGGACATAAGTTATAATGACTGTCTTATGCAGCAGAATACTTAGGTTACAGATGCCTTAAAATAAACATTAAACTGATATGAACGTTCTTTTGAAAGTAACTGTATTAACACTTTATTATCCAACTAATGCACAAATATATAATTCGCAGATACAATTAAAATTATAAAATATTTAAAAGTGCCTTCCTATACAGTGAACTACACACACGCACAACGGGTCAGAATATGCTGCCATAACACCGACCTTGTCCATGTCAACGGACACGATAGAATCACTTTTGCAATTTTAGCCACGCATTGTACAAGGCTCCAAGATGATGGGTCCTCTGTGATCCGAAACATGTTGGAGCACTTTTAAATATTTTATAATTTTAATTGTGTCTACATATTATATATTGTGCATTAGTTGGATAATAAAGTGTTTAATTCTCATTGATGCACGACGCAAACATGAAGATAATTGCATAAACTTAGCAACTGGCAGCGTCGTTAAATAAAGTTCTATTTAGTGTAGAAATTCGTTTGTAAAAAAATAAATAGAGGATGTTCATAAAAAGTCACTCGACAGTCCATGTTGAAAATGCTGCCTCTGATATCAAGTGATCTTTGAGCTTCCCTGTACAATAAATTCTAAGTCGCCTTTGTGTTTTGTTTCATCGCTAGAACTAGGACTAGGTCACAGCATCAGAGTTGATTATACCCTTTGACCAGTAGTTTGGCAAAAGCTTATGTGAAACTTCAGGTATTTTTGCTTATGACGCTGCGTCGTTGGACGAGTAGGGGTTCCGACCTTTCAAGGTATCACTGTGTCTTCATCTTCAAAGGTTAAGAAGTCTCAAGAATTGCGACTGCTTGACCCTGAAGATGATTTAAAGAGTATTTGTTGGTGTAATTATTAATGTCTCTGAACAGAATTATCTGGGTATTAATATCAAAGCGAAAATTGTTTTTAAATTTCGCGCGAATTCCATGTTGATAATTTATGCTACTGTTTTTTTCCCCCCCCCCCCACGGCTTCACAGCCCCTAGTGGCCAAGGGCCTCCTCATTGTCGAGGCTTCACAGTCACATTCAGACTAAACGTATTCTGTGGGACTTACCTGGTCGAGTGATCAGGCCGACGCGGAGACCTGCACCAGATAACAAACACTCAGCAAGACACAGACGTCCATGCCGCCGGCAGGATTCGAACCCGCAATCCCAGCAAGCGAATGGCCGCATACCGACGCCTCAAGCCGCGCGGACACTGAGATCCACAAAGGTAAAGCAATCTCTCTGCAGACCTGGACGTTTAGGAGTTTGAATCTCTCAGAATTTCTAGACACTCGGCACATGAAGGTAGCAAGGTTGTCAAGCGTAGGTTGCTGCCGCCTTTAGCTCCAAGAGAGATTCTAGATAGTCAGTTCTGTTGGAGGCTGAGATAATCCCAGGGTTATCGGTATTCGAACCCGCGACCTTCCGGCTCGTAACGCAGTGCCTCAACCAACTACGCCACGGCGCACAATTTATGTGACACGGAGGAAATACTGCGAGAATATTTAATGTTTTGTCGACCGTGCATCGTGATATATTTGCGCAATAAGAACCAACAGGATGCACTGTTTGCTTTCAATTTATTTCAATAATTAACCTCTACATGTTTCGAGCAGGCTTTCTGCTCGTCATCAGGAGGTACTATTCTGTATATACAGCAACTGGCATGTGTCATGCTGAAAATAATGTCTTTTAATGACAATTACATATATCTAAGTAATTTTACACAATTACATTATTTTCAGCATGACACATACCAGTTTCTGTATATACAGAGTAGTACCTCCTGATGATGAGCAGTAAGCCTGCTCGAAACATGTAGAGGTTAATTATTGAAATAAATTGAAAAAAAATAGTGCATCCTCTTGGTTGTTATTGCGCAAATTGCGACAATACTAGTTTGTTATTCGAAGATCAGTTGCAGCTCACTTCAGACTTTAAGTGACGTCAGTATCTTTCACGCCTCAGAAGTTTGTGTGGTCTTTGTGTTGGTTTTATTAATGACAAAACGTAAGAAGCGTAAAGGTTACTGACATCTAATGGTTTGATTTTTGTAAAAAAATTGGACTGTGTTTCGCTAATTATTTTAAAGTATATTAAGGGGTATGTTACCATACACTTATTTTTATAAAGCGAGGAAACAATTAAGATATGACGAAATTGAATTAGGGCAAATTCATGGTTAAGTTAACGAGTGATTAACTGCAGAGCATTAAGTCCTGTGCGAAATTAGATGTTGTAATATGGCGATTGTGAAGGATACTGTTTTCTGGTATGTGACTGCGTGTTAGTCTGGTAGTAATTTCCATGTTTAAGGTATCCTGAAGATTGGGACAGCAGTTTCGGCCAAAATGTCGGTACATTTCATCCAGGATACACTCCGTCACGTCCGTAAAACAGTAACCTTCACCTGGACGCTTGTCACTTTGTAACTTCTTTCAAAACCTGACAGAGTACAGTGAATCTATGATTTATCTGTTCTGTGTGAGTCTGTTCGTCTCTGCACTAAATGCTGAAACGATATTTGAGGGGGTTTAAAAAAATTCCGGGAACTAACGTAAGACAAAGTGCTCAGGATATGGACTTACGGCATGCGTATGTGAACTCGGTACTGTCCCCAAGGTGTTTCGAAGCGAGCGGGGAATGTCTTGCCTAGCTGAGTGACTGTCAGGTTCTCAAAGATTCTTCTGTATGAATTCAGTTAATCCTTTTATACCAAGCAATTTCGGTATGTCCTTACAGGTTTAACTTTAAATATTTTAAGTTCTGCCCATGGAGTGTATTTATGTGTTCTGTATGTATCTCAGGACCGCCTCTGTGGTCTAGTGGTCAGAGTTTCTGGCTACAGATACAGAGGTCCCGAGTTCGATCCCCGGCGCTATCAGATTTTCTGAGTAGTAGTGGGTCTGGAACGGGGTCCTCTCAGCCTCGTGAGGTCAATTGAGGAGGTACTTGAATGAAAAAAGTAGCGGCTCCAGGTCTAGAAAACGGAGATTAACGGCTGTGGGGACCCGTTGCGTTCCACGTGACACCCCTCTATCCGCAAAAGTTGGCACTAACTTCGCCGACCGGCGGCGGCCGCTCTGTCGGGATAGTTCGCGTGCGGACTAAGGCCACGGAGTTTAGTTTAGTTTAGTATGTATCTCAGAACAGGGAGGGATTATTTTCCAATACGCCATTAACAGTTCTGTCTTTACTAGCCAAGAGAGCGTGTGTTTACTGCACGGTACGAGCTGAATATTTAACTAGAGTTGAGGTTTAATAGATTGTTACATAGTTCTTCAGTTCCATTCTACCCTCTTGATGCTCCGGAAGAGCGTCTCTTTTTCTTTCTCCCGGACGTCCCAGGGATTAAAGGAGTAGCAGTGACATGATACCGACCGGTGTAGAGGGGAGTTCAGTGAGAGAATTGTATACAAGTATAATTTAACCTGGCTTGGAAATGAGTACCTTGCTCCTCGCTTGAGTCACTGAGGCCTAACCTCCTGAGCTGTGGCATTGCCCTTCCTTAATCATTTACGAGTCAGCTGGTGACGCAAACTTATATTAGCCTCTAGCTGATACCCACAACCACCCGCCGATTTACCATTCAGAAACAATACAAGATACAAACGCGCATCCTCTGGTTGTGCTACAGTAATGTTTGAACAAGTACAGATATGCGTCGCTTAACGACGGGGATACGTTCTGAGAAATGCGTCGTTAGGCGATTTCGTCGTTGTGCGAACGTGTACTTACACAAACCTAGATAGTGCATTATAGCCTACTAAAAACCAAGGCTATATGGTATAGCCTATTGCTTCTAGGCCACAAACCTGTACAACTTGTTACTGTACTGAATACTGTAGGCAGTTGTAACACAATGGTAAGTACTTTAATGTAATATTACAACCTTATGGAACCACCGTCTTATATGCTGCCCGTCGTTGACCGAAACATCGTTATGCAGCGCATAATTGTAATGATACGAGAGTTAGTGGTACTGAGAGAGGAAGACGTTGCACATTGAAGAATGCTTGATTTAACTATTGATTTAGTGGATTTGTTCTCATCGGAATGTTTCATGCAGATCGGGCGGTCTCTGCAGCGGCAGCAACCTTTCTTTTTTAAGGGTCTGTTCTTCTCGAGGTAAGTTTGTGGCTGAAATATGACGCCATTGGAATTTCATTACTTCGCTTTCCCTGGATGCGAAACTAGGTGTACCTGGTTTACCGGAGCTGCCTATGATGGGCAGCAGCTTCCTTCACTGTAGGGTACCGGTCATCCGGTTTGTTCTTACGACATTACGTAGAGTATTTGAACAAAGGTTGACCAACTAGATGACACTTGCTTTATTATCTACTGCTCAACATGTTTCACACGTTAATACGTCCATCTTCAGGAGCTTGCGACTACTTGTTGCGTTGTGTAGGCTGACTTGAGGCGTGCTGGTGTTATGTAGCAGATTGGCTGTTGGTGATGTGGTATCCGAGTGCAGGCTGAACCAATGCCTGCACTCGGATACCACATCACCAACAGACAATCCCGCTACATAACACCAGCACGCCTCAAGTCAGCCTACACAACGCAACAAGTAGTCGCAAGCTCCTGAAGATGGACGTATTAACGTGTGAAACATGTTGAGCAGTAGATAATAAAGCAAGTGTTATCTAGTTGGTCAACCTTTATTCAAATATCAAGATGATGCACGGTCCAATACGCATAAGGTACGTAGAGTATTGTTGAGATATTGACTTATGTATGGTAGTATCGAAGGAATTGTTGAGATGCAGTGTCAACAGAGGCAAAAATGTTGAGATTTAGTGTAACATAGAATTACTGAGATATATTGAAGGACGCTTTGATTTATTATGGTATTAACTTTGGACTCACGGGGAGACTGCGCCTCTGTTTACACCAGTTGTTAGGAGTCATTCGCATTTGTTTACTGTTGTTAGCTATCAGCCCCATGTTATCTGTTAGTAGGTGTACATAAACAGATTCGTTCGCTTTAGTTTCTGTTGGTTGTTGATGACGTCACAACGTGAATCTCGAACATTACTATTTGTTTTCTAAAGCGTACTGACGGCATCTGCGAGGCTGTAGAAGTACCTGGGCAATTCCAAAATCAAACTCCGATTGGTTTGTAAAAAGAAACGCTTTGTCACAGCGCCAAAGCGCAGGCTCAGTAGTAACAAGCAACGTTTGTTATCGCTGAACGCCCAGCCTCATACAATTTCGCTGCGTAGTGTAGGAGTGATTACCGATGAAACCTGGACACTATCCTCGCCGCTACCGCCAGCTGTGAGGTACGTATTCTGGGACCGTAAGGGAATTTTGTTGACAGAATTCATGGCACCAGGGACCGCATTAACGTCAGAGGTTTATTGTGAAACGCTGAATAAGCTTCGGAGGTTGATCCCAAAAAAAAAACGGCGCGGGATGCTCACTAAAGGCGTCGTTCTCCTGCACGACAACGCGCGGCCCCCGACAGCGGCTCGTACAAATGCTTTAATCAAGCTCTTCAACTGGGAGATTTTCGACCACCCTCCTTACAGTCCGGACCTGGCACCAAGCGATTACCATCTCTTCACCAAGATGAAGGTCTGGTTGGCTACCCAGCGCTTCCACACCAACGAAGA
>Ga0131853_10005014_pt1 | contig 23837 bp, 13 predicted proteins | sample TergutLab28metaG_FD_92764 | JGI IMG/M metagenome (GOLD analysis project Ga0131853, IMG submission 92764) | Labiotermes labralis P1 segment gut microbial communities from Petit-Saut dam, French Guiana - Lab288 P1 (version 2) (version 2) | ecosystem: Host-associated > Arthropoda: Insects >...
TGAAAATATTTATCTTCACACTTTTGGCTATCAACTGAATAATCAGTGCCTCTGACATTTCTAATTTACTTTGTGCAGTTTCAAATTTATTTATATATATGGCAGTTCATGTAAACTGACTTGAATATCGTTTAGTGTAGGATCACATGTTACGATGAATGTCTGCATTCTTGTAATAGAGAATTTAGTCACAGCCCGTAGCCAGAAGAGCTGTGCGCGTCTATTTGCGTCCATGATGTGACGTGAAAATCAAAACCTGGTATGATTCTTGAAGTTCAATGGCCCGGCTGAAGGCTGATAAATGTTGGTGACTTTGTAAAATCTCGTTGCTTTTCGAGGGTTAACGTTATTCGCCTTGGAAGTTTGAATCCCGATTCCTGCCGGAGGTGACCGATTGAATTGACGAAGTTAAATTCAAATTGTGTCGCCCTACTGTCTTCATCTATGGTCACGTCACAGATTCTAAAGCGTTTGCTTCCTTATCGAATTGCGTAATATGTGGTGGATTCTATACGCTTGAACAAATTTTCGCGGCACCAAAGTAATCAGTAATGGCGAAAATTTATCCAGTTTAGAAGGACCAAATATATGTCGCGTCCTTTGTAATTGTATCTGGGCCCGGTGGACCAATTTTATGTCGCCTCGTCTGGCTCGAGGAACATAAAGCTACAAACAGGCTTTTTGTTTGTCAGTACTTGCTGGTTTAATTAATTATTATGAATTATTGTTAAATGGACGCAAAAAATAGAATAATAAATATTTGTACACCTACTATACCACTCTTAATGTCGACTTGCCATACACAATAATTAGTTATCATATAGTACCAAATTTTTCAAGGTATGTACTCTTATATAATGTAGTAGCATATTGCTCACGTAAGTTCATTTAATACTGTTCGTTCAACTGATATTATTAACACTTTGATTGTCGAAAAGGAGACTCAAGCTTACATTCTTTTTTAGTATAGAATGTGATTACTGCCCTATGCAGCCCACAATTATCACGCTTTATTATATCATAATTGTAATGAGACGTGCTACCTAATTGTTCCCCCTTGGATTGCTACACACGCACACACACTAATGTTGGAAGAATCCAAAAGAATGAAGCCACGCTGGCTTCAGAATACGATAGGACGCTATGACGTTATATACCCTCTTTAATCTTGTTCCCAATGATGCTCTCTATACTTACACACAAATTAAAATAACAAAAAAATAGTGAATGAGTTATTATATAATTAGTCATTGGCGTAACATACTGCCACCCCCAAAATCATGAAAAAATATTTCACTATTCACACGCTGTAATGGGCAAATTTTTATGATCGGACGTTTAAATACCCCCTTTGAGTTCCTAAATGTGACACGTCGGTCGATGCCTTACTTCCCAAGATGTATGTCGGTGATTACAGCTGTCGGCAAGTGGAGACGTGCCGTGTTGTCCTTCCTCAAAACGACGGGATAACTTGGTTGTAGTTTAGGTGCGGTCCTTTGCCAGCGTTGACGCTGTTACTGTCTCTGGTGGTTCTCAGATGACCTAAGTTTCCAGAACTTTGGCAATTGAAGTTGGTAGGTTTTGGAACCTGGTAAGGCAATTGCATTTGACATCAGTTATGTCAGTAGCAGGTAATTGGTTAAGTAGTTCACAAAGTAGTAAATGTCCAGGAGACAAGTAAGTTTGACTGATAGAATCAAAATATAAGGCACACTGGTTTCCGGAGTTTACACATGCCTCTATCTCAACAAGCAATTTGCACTATACCTAGCAAGTGGCAAACTGAGAATCTTGTGTTCTCCGGAGATGATACTTCATGGATTTCATTGCTGTTTCCCACAATCGGCCGAAGTGAGTTCCATGTCGTGGAATAAATTTCCATTCGAAATTTTCAGTGGCAAATTAATCCTGTAGTTTTGCTCTCTGTGATGTGGAATGAAGCGTTTTGTATATTGCATGATGTTCATTGGCAGCAACTTGGAATTTGGTACCATTGTCTGAACAAATGAACATTGGTTTCCCTCGACGTGCATTGAAAAGTCTCAGGGCAGCAAGAAATATTTCTGTGGATAAGCTTGTGATTAAATCATTGTAAACAGCGTTAGTCACGAAGCAGACAAATAAAGCAATGTAGCCCTTTTTTACGGTTTTGCTACGTGTTGTCCCAATATAAGCGATGTTGGTCCAGCATATTCCACGCCAGTCGTGAGGAATGGCCTCGACGATTGAAATTGTTTTGATGTCGGCTCACCCATCAGCTTTTGTGTTGCTTGTGTCTTCAAAGTATAGCACGTAAGGCACTGATTATTGACTGTTTTCACCAAGTTCCTTATTCTTGGAAACGAATATCTCTTTCGTAAAGACTCTATTAGATGATGTGGCCCAGCATCTTGAAGTTTTATGTGCTCTGCTGAGTATTAAAATTTTTTGAAGAGATCGTTTGCAAGGCAAAATCTTCTGATGCATTGTTGATAAGGAAGCGTGGATTGTTGTAATCTTCCTCCCACACTGAGAAGTCCGTCCATTTCGATGACGGGGTGCAGTGTGTTGAGAGATCTGCTGGCTGCAAACTCTTGTTTTTCCATTAAATTCCTCATTTCTTGTGCATAAATAATTAGTTGTACCATTGTAGTACAGCAAGTTAGAGACTAGTCAAGATCTTGTTTCGAGAGGATAGTTGCTTTCTTGTTGGCCTTGTGTTTTCTGCACAGGCTTAGGAATCTCTTGTTGCAGATGAGCTGGAAGTAGTTAATCCCATTGAAATTTGTCTTGCCATGCTATCTGTAGGATTATCTTGTAGACAAAGACTGCGTGTCTTAGCAGTCCGAGAGGCTCATATATTAATGGTGTAGTGGCCGGCATCTTTCGTTTTGTTCTCGCTGTGGAGTTTGTTGTTTGCACCTGCGAGGTGTTAATCTTATCGTCAAAATTATCAATTGTTGGACTTCATAGTAATCCGAGCGTTGTTGTAGAACTTAAAACGTAGAACACTGTACGATTGGTAGACAATAACACCTTTCGTCCCCTTTTGGTAAAATTACTGAATCCCCTTGATCAATTCCTTTGGATTTCCTCATGAAATAGTGGTACTGATCCTTGACTTCATGTTCCAGTCTAGTTTCAAATTTATGTAGTCTTCGCTCTGCAGCCAGGCGAGAAGCCTCAAGTTGATTGGGATCCATTTTTGTTGACAGACGGACAACAGTTCCTCCATCATCTTGTTGGGTTGTGTTTGTGTGATGACGTGTTGTTAACAGATTTGTTCCTCTATATCCATGGTGGCTGGCCTCACCGTTTCCACTTCAATGAAGCGGTTTAAAATGTGCACCAGACTGTTGTCTTCTCGGAGCAGAAATGTAGGCTTAGGGTCATGCTGTATAGTATCGGTTGGAGTTCGACCAGAGAGTGTCCAACCAAGGACTGTCCCTTGTAGAACTTGGTAATTGCCAGGACGTGCCATTCAGCCTCATCGAAGCATCTCGTAGAATAAGTGAGCTCCAAAGTGTATATCAATGTCTCCTGGTTTATCAAACAGTTCATCTGCAAATTGATGTGCTTGTGAAACTTCCAGGTTCTTTGGTCCAACTTGGTGGAAGTTTTGGTACCAGAAATGTGACACAAGATGGCACAATTTAATATTTTGTGCCTGTTTCTATGCCGAGATACTAAATGAATTGAAACACAATGAAATATCTCAGTGTTTACACTAGATAAACACTGTAATTGTGCATGTGTCTTGGTTCCGGATAACCTCAAAAGTTGCAAACATCTTTCTGTTATTGTGTGTGAATGAGAACCACTATCAAACAATTCTCTGCATGGAACATATTGACCAGATTTATTCTGAAATTCCACGATGGCTGTGGCAAGTAATATTAGATTCCTGTGATTATCATTAAATGAAAATATGTATTAATATCTACAGTTGAGTTGGCTCTTGAATCCGTTGGATCATTGGTTTCAAACACCTTGTCATCAATTTATTGAATTTGCCAATCTATGTGGAGCAAGGTATGATGTCTCTTGTGACACTGACGGCACAATTGCTTCGAACATGTGTGATTCCTGGTAAATGGCTGCAAGCAGCTGAAACAAATTCCTGATTGCTTGGCAATATCGAAAATTTTTAGCTTGCATTTAAAGAAATTTATCATATTTAAACAGCCTATGTGCTCCATTACACAAGAGCTCTGTACCTGTGTAGCTACGTTGGAATGGCACGAGGAACATAAAGCCACAAAGAGGCTTTTGTTTCTCAGTACTTGCTGGCTAATTAATTACTATGAATTATTATTAAATGGACGCAACAAAATAGAATAATAAATATTTGCACACCTACTATAACACTCTTAATGTCGACTTGCCATAAACAATATTTAGTTACCATATAGTACCAAATTTTTCACTGTATGTACTCTTATATAATGTAGTAATATATTGCACACGCAAGTTCATTTAATACTGTTCGTTCAACTGATATTATTAACACCTTGATTGTTGATAAGGAGACTCAAGCTTACATTCTTTTTGAGTATTGAATGTGATTACTGCCCTATGCAGCCCTCAATTATCACGCTTTCTTATATCATAATTGTAAAGAGAAGTGCCGCCAAATTGTTACCCCTTGGATTGCTACACACTCACACACATTAATGTTGGAAGATTCCGACTGACTGAAGACACGCTGACTTCAGAAAAAGATAGGAAGCTATAACGTTATATACCCGCTTTAATATTGTTCCCAATGATGCTCTGTATCACTTACACACAAACGAAAATAACAAACAAAATAGCAAATGAGTTAGTATATAATTAGCCTTTGGCGTAATATTTTGCCACCCCCAAAATAATGACAAAATATTTCATTATTCACACGCGGCAATGGGCAAATTTTTATGATCGGCCTTTTAAATACGCTCTTGGGGTTCCTAATTGTGACCACTCGGACGATGCTTTCCCTCCCAGGATGTATATCGGTGATTGAAGCTGTCGGCTAGTGGAGACGTGCCGTGTTGTCCTTCCTCAGCACGACGAGATCGCCTGGTTGTAGGTTTCGTTCGGTCCTCTGCCAGCGTTGTCGCTGTTACTGTCTCTGGTGGTACTCATAAGACCAAAGATTCCAGAACTGTTGCAATTGTTGTTGGTAGGTTTGCCACCTGGAAAGACAATTGCATTTGACATCAGTGAAGTCAGTAGCAGGTAATTGGGTAAGTGGTTCACAAAGTAGAAAATGTCCAGGAGACAAGTAAGTTCGATTGAAAGAATGAAAATATAAGGCACACAAGTTTCCGGAGTATACACAGGCCTCTATCTCAAAAAGCAATGTGCACAATGCCTAGTAAGTGGCAAACTGAGATTATAGTGTTCTTCGGAGATGATACTTCATGGATTTCACAGCTGTTTCCCATAATTAGCCGAAGTGAGTTCCATGTCGTGGAAAAAATTTCCATTCGAATTTTTCAGTGGCAAAGGAATCCTGTAGTTTTCCTATGTGTGATGTGGAATGAACCGTTTTTTAGATTGCATGAACTTCATTTGCAGCAACTTGGAAGTTGGTACCATTGTCTGAGCAAATGAACATTGGTTTCCCTCGACGTGCATTGAAACGTCTCAGGGCAGCAAGAAATATTTATGTAGATAAGCTTGTGACTAATTCATTGTGTACAGCGTTAGTCACGAAGCAGCAAATAAAGCAATATAACCCTTTGTTACGGTTTTGCTACGTGTTGTTCCCAATCGGAGCGATATTGGTCCACCATATTCCAAGCCAGTTGTGATGAATTGCCGCGAAGATTGAAGTCGTTTTGTTGTCGGCTCACCCAACAGCCTTTGTGTTTCTTGGGCATTGAATCTATAGCAGGTAAGGCACTCATGTTTGACTGTTTTCAAAAAGTTCCTTATTCTTGGAATCCAATATCTCTCTCGTAGAGACTCTATTATATGTTTTGGCCCAGCATCGTGAATTTTTATGTGCTCTGCTGAGTATTAAATTTTTTGAAGAGATGGTTTGCAAGGCAAAATCATCTGATGCATTGTTTGATAAGGAAGCGTGGATTGCTGTAATCTTCCTCCCACTCTGAGATGTCCGTCCATATCGATGACCGGACCCAGTGTATTGAGAGAACTGCTGGCTGCAACCTCTTGTTGTTCCATTAAATCCCTTATTTCTTGTGCATAAGTAATTTTCTTCTCGGAACAGAAATGTAGGCTTAGGTTCATGCTGTATAGTAGTGGCTGGAGTTTGACCAGAGAGTGTGCAGCCAAGGAATGTCTCTTATTGAACTTGGTAATTCCCAGGCCGTGTCATTCTGCCTGATCGAAGCATCTCGTAGAATAAGTCAGCTCCAAAGTGTATATCAATGCCTCCTGGTTTATGAAACTGTTCATCTGCTAATTGATGTCTTATATAACAATTCTCTGCATGGAACATATTGACTAGATTAATTCTGAAATTCCACGATTGTTGTGGCAAGTAGAATTAGATCTCTTTTTATCATTAATTGAAATATATGTATTAATTTCTATAGTTGAGTTGCCTCTTGAATCTGTTGGACCATTGGTTTCTAACCACTTGTCATCAATTAATTGAATTTACCCATCTATGTGCAGCAAGGTATGATGACTTTTATGACACTGACGGCACACTTGCTTCGAACATGTGTTATTCCTAGTAAATGGCTGCAAGGAGATGAAAAAAATTCCTGATTGCTTGGCATGATTAAAATGTTGTGATTAATGTAAAATGTTAGGAACTACATTCAGTGTTTGAGTTGTATGGAGTAGCGCAAAGAATCTGCTACTTGTTTCCAGGATTGTGTTCAATTCTGCATTTTTTGTAGTATCTGCGCCTGAGGCGGTGATAAGCTCCCATTCTCGTTGCGTTTCAGGGTCGAGTGTGGCTAGCATCAAATTATTTTACATTAAATCTTGCAGAGGAAGATTCAATGAAAATTCTTGTAAAGCATTCATGTGCTTCGACTCATGAAAAATTAACTTGTGCAATGATGATTCGCCTCCCTTCCTTACATGGGGCATTTGACATAAATGCTTAGCATATATCATGGCAATTTATCGTTTGTTTATGTAACGCTCTGTTACTAATTACCAGGCAAAAAGATAGTTCTAATTTTTAATTTTAAATTGCATATCAGATTTTTGGCTACACAATTGATTGAACCAATTAGTTAGTGGAAATTTTGGTATTAGACGGCAATTTATTATTAACAATCAATGCCTCAAATGTGTCTCTGATATGTAACTCTCTACATGTGTAAACTTCGAAGGTTGGCAATGCAATGATTGTTAGCTGATTGTGTTTGCTACTTGTATGTGACCTCAGAGTGTGATTGCTGATACCTGACAAGCAGCTCCTTGGTAAGTTACGTCTGGACGGTGGGTCCAATACAGGATATAAAATACATTGAAATTTTCCTTAACCTGAAAACATTTGTCTTCTCATTGTTGCCTATCAACTGAATAATCAGTGTCGTCTGACAATTCTAATTCACTTTCTGCAGTTTAAAATGTATTTATATATATGTCAGTTCATGTAAACTGACTTGAATATCCTTTAGTTTAGGACCACATGTTACGATGAATGTCTGCATTCTTGTAATAGAGGATTTAGACACAGCCCGTAGCCAGAAGACCTGTGCACGTCTATTTGCGTCCCCGATGTGACGTCCAAATCATAAGCTGGTATGATGCTTGAAGTTCAATGGCCCGGCTGAAAGCTGATAAATGTTGGTGACTTAGTGAAATCACGTTGCTGGACGAGGGTTAACGTTATTCGCCTTGGAAGTTTGAATCCCGATTCCCGCCGGAAGTGTGCGATTGAAGTGACGAAGTTAAATTCGAACTGTGTCGCAGTACTGTCTTCTTCTATGGTGACGTCACAGATTCTGAATCGTTTCCTTCCATAGCGAATTGCGTTATATGACTTCGATTCTTTTCGCGTGAAAAAATTTTCGCGGCACCAAATAAATCAGTAATGGTGAAAGTTTATCCACTTTAGAAGGACCAAATATATATCGCGTCCTTTGTAATTCTATCTGTGCCCGGTGAACCAATTTTATGTCGCCTCGTCTGGCTCAGGGAACATAAAGCTACAAACAGGCTTTTGTTTGTCAGTACTTGCTGGTTAATTAATTATTATTAAATGGACGCAACAAAATAGAATATTAAATATTTGCACACTTAGTTTACCACTCCTAATTTCAACATGCCCTACACAACAATTAGTTATCATATAGTACCAAATTATTCACTGAATGCTCTGTTATATAATGTAGTAATATATTGCACCCGCAAGTTCATATAATACTGTTCGTTCAACTGATATTATTAACACCTTGATTGTTGTTAAGGAGACTCAAGCTTACACTCTTTTTGAGTAATGAATGTGATTTCTGTCCTATGCAGCAAACAATTATCACCATTTGTTACATCATAATTGTAATGGGACGTGCTGCCTACTTGTTCCCACTTGGATTGCTACACACGCACACACACTAATGTTGTAATTCTCCGAGTGACTGAAGTCACGCTGACTTCAGAATACGATAGGACGCTATGACGTCATATACCCGCTTTAATCTTGTTCCCAATGATGCTCTGTATCACTTACACACAAACTAAAATAACAAACAAAATAGCAAATGAGTTATTATATAATAAGTCATTGGCGTAACATACTGCCACCGCCAAAACAATGAAACTATATTTCACTATTGACACGCGTTAATGACAAATTTTTATGGTCGGCCGTTTAAATACTCCCTTGGGGTTCATAATTGTGACCACTCGGATAATGCCTTCCTTCCCCGGATGTATGTCGGTGATTACAGCTGTCGGCTAGTGGAGACGTGCCGTGTTGTCCTTCCTCAGAACTACGAGATCGCCTTGTTGTTGGTTAGGTGCGGTCATCTGCGAGCGTTGACGCTGTTGCTGTCTCCGGTGGTACTCACTTGACCAAAGTTTCCAGATCTGTTGCAATTATTGTTGGTAGGTTTGCCACCTGGAAAGACAATTGCATTTGACATTAGTAAAGTCAGAAGCAGATAATTGGGTAAGTGGTTCACAAAGTAGAAAATATCCAGCAGACAAGTAAGTTTGATTGAAAGAATCAAAATATAAGGCACACAAGTTTCCGGAGTTTACACAAGCCTCTATCTCAACAAGCAATGTTCACAATACCTAGTAAGTGGCAAACTGAGATTCTCGTGTTCTTCGGAGATGATACTTCATGGATTTCACTGCTGTTTCCCATAATCGGCCGAAGTGGTTTCCATGTCGTGTTATAAATTTCCATTCGCATTGTTCAGTGGCAAATATATCCTGTACTTTTGCCATCTGTGATGTGGAATGAAGAATTTTATAGATTGCATGAAGTTCATTGTCAGCACCTTTGAAGTTGGTACTATTGTCTGAACAAATGTTCATTGTTTTCCCTCGACGTGCATTGAAACTTCTCAGGGCAGCAAAAAATATTTCTCTGGATATGCTTGTGACTATTTCAATGTGAACAGCCTTAGTCACGAAGCAGACAATTATAGCAATGTAACCCATTTTTAAGATTTTGCTACGTTGTTGTCCAATTGGAGCGATATTCGTCCAGCATAATCCACGTCTGTAGTGATATAGGTCCTCGAAATTTTTACTCGTGTTGCTGACAGCTCACCCATCAGCTGTTGTTTTGCTTGTGCCTTGAATCTAGAGCTAGTTAGGCACTGATGAGTGACCGTTTTTACCAAGTTCCTTATTCTTGGAATCCAATATCTCTCTCGTAGAGACGCTACTAGAAGTTGTGGCCCAGAATGTTGAAATCATACATGCTCTACTGAGAAAACAAATTTTGTTAAGAGTTGGTTTGCAGGCAAAATCATCTGATACATTCTTTGATAAAGTAGCGTGGTTTGCTGTAATCTTCCTCCCCCTCTGAGAAGACTGTCCTTATCGAAGTTGGGTTGCATTGTGTTGAGAGAACTGCTGGAAGCATCCTCTTGTTTTTCCGTAAATTCCTTTTTCCTTGTGCATAAATAAATTTCTGTACAATCTTAGTAGAGTAAGTTAGATCCTTGTCAACATCTTGTGTGGAGAGGATAGTTGTTTTCCTGTTGGCCTTGGAATTTCAGCTTTTGCTTATGAATCTCTTGTTGCAGATGAGCTGGAAATTGTTCATTTCATTGAAATTTGTCTTCCCATGGTATCAGTAGGGATAACGTGTATGGAATGACACCAGGACCAAGCAGTCCGTGGGCCCAAATATTGATGGTGTAGTGGCCGGCATCTCTCGTTTTGTACTCGCTGTGGAGTTCGTTTTTTGCACCTGCGTGGTGTTATTCTTGACTTGAAATTTATCAATTGTTGTACTCCATTGTAATCCGAGTATGTCGTGGTACTTATTTCCTTGAAGACTGGACGTAAGCTAGACAATAACATGTTTCGCCCCTCTTGGGAGTTCACTCGATCCCTTTGATCAATTCCTTTGGAATTCTTCATGAAATAGTGGTACTGATCCTTGAGTTCATGTTCGAGTCTAGGTTCAAATATATGTAGTCTTCGCTCTGCAGCGAGTCGACAAAACCAAATTTCTTGGGATCCACTTCTGTTGACAGTCAGACAAAAGATCCTCCGTCATCTTGTTAGGTTGTGTGTGTTCTGACGTGTTGCTTAAAGACTTGTTGCTCTGATGTCATGGTGTATTGCCCCACGGGTTCCAATTCCCTGAAGCTGTTTAAATTTTGGTCCAGACAGTTGTCTTCTCGGAGTAGAAATGTAGGCTGAGAGTCATGCTGTATCGTAGTGGTTGGAGTTCGACCAGAGAGTGTCTAGCCAAGAACTATCTCTCGTAGATCTCAGTAATTGCCAGGGTGTGTCATTCTGCCTGATTGAAGCGTCTCGTAGAATAAGTCAGCTCCAATGTACATATCAGTGATTCCTTGTTGATCAAACAGTTCTTCTGCCAACTTAATGTCCTTTAAGAATCTTTCAGGTACTTGTGTTCAACTTGATGGATGGTGTGTTACCAGTAACGTGAGACAAGAAGGCACAGTTAAGTGTTGTTTGCCAGTCTCTATGCCTAGACCTAAAATGTATTGGGACACTGTGAAATGCCTCAGAGGTGACACTAGTTATGCCCTGTAATAGTGCATGTGCCTTGTTTCAGGATAACCTCAAAAGTTGCACACATCTTTCTGTTATTAAGTGTGAATGAGAAGCACTATCTAACAATTCTCTGCATGAAACATATTGACCAGATTTATTCTGAAATTCCACAATGTCTGTGGCATGTAGAATTTGTACTCTGGGTTTACACTTAAATGAAGAACCTGTATTAACTTCTACAGTTGAGCTGCCTCTTGAATCTTCAGTATCATTGATTTCTGACTACTTGTCATCAATTGATTGAATTTGCTTGTCTATGTGATGCAAGGTATGATGTCTCTTGTGACACTGACGGCACACGTGTCTGAAAAGTTGTGTGATTTATAGTAAATGTTTGCAAGCATTTCAAACAATGTCCTGATTGCTTGTCATTATCAAAGCATTGTTTAGCTTGCATTTTGAAAAATTATCGCATTTAAATCTTCTATGTGATCCATTACAAAAATAGAATTGTAGTTGTGTTGCTAATTAGGAATAGGATCGAAAACATTTTTTCCGTTTATTTGTGATGAGCGTGAAATATTAGGAATTACCTTTAGTGTTTGAATCGTCTGAAGCAGCTCAAAGGCTCAGCATCTTGATTCCAGAAATGTGATAAATTCTCCAATTGTTGTAGTATCTGCGCGTGAGGCTGTGATGAGGTTTCAGGGCCGAGTGTGGCTAGCATCAAATAATTTAACATTAAGACTTGTGCAGTCACATTCACTGATAATGCTTGTAAAGTATTTATGTGCCTCGACATATGATTAATTAGCTCGCGCAATGATGATGCATCTGCCTTCCTTAGTTGAGGGATTTGACATAAATGCTTAGCATGCTTCATGGCAATAAATCATTTGTTATTGTAACGCTGTGTTACTAGCTGCCAGGCAAAATAATGATCAAATTTGCAATTTGCAAATTGCTTATCAGAACTTAGGCTACATTCTTGAGTGAAGCAATGAGTTAGTGGAATCTTTGGGATTAGACATGATTTTATTGTTAACAAACAATGCCTCAAATATGTCTCTGAAATGTAACCAGCTACATTTGTCACATTCGATGGTTGGTAATACAATGGTTGGTAGCTTAATGTGTGTTCTCCTTGCATGTGACCTCGGAATGTGATTGCTGTGACCTGACAGGCTGCACCTTTCTGAGTTTCGTCTGGACGGTGGGTCGATTACAGAATGTAAAATTCATTATAATTTGCCTTAATTTGAAAATATTAATTTTTACATTGTTTCATATCAACTGAATAAGCAGTTTCGTCTGACAATTCTAATTAACACTGTGCAGGTTCAAAGTGACTATATACATATATGGCAGTTCATCATTCCTGAATTGAATATCGTTTAGTTTAGGATCATCTGAATCGATGAAGTTCTTCATTATTGTGATAGAGGATTTAGCCACAGCACGTAGCCTGAATAGACGTGCACGTCGTTTTGCATCCATGATGTGCGAGAGAATCAACAGCTGGTATGATGGCGTGAATTACATGACCCGGCTGGAGCCTAATAATTGTTGGTGACTGCGTGAAATCTCGTTGTTCGCTGAGTGTATTCGTCATTCGACTTGGAATATTGAATCCCGATTCCTACCGGAGGTGACCTATTGAGGTGAGGAAGTTAATTTCAAATTATGTCGCACTACTGTCTTGTTCTGTGTTGACGTCACTGATTCTACCGCGTTTCCTTCCTTAGTTAATTGCGTAATATGGCTTTTCTTATATCCGCGTAATCAAATTTTCGCGGCACCAAAAATAATGAGGAATGCAGAATGTTTAACCTGTTTTGGAGGACCAAATTTATGTCGCGTCCTTTGTAATTGTATCCGTGCCCGGTGGACCAATTTTATTTCGCCTCGTCTGGCTCGAGGAATATCAAGCTACAGGCAGGCTATTTGATTGTCCCTAATTCCTGGTTTATTAATGATTATGAATTATTATTAAAAAGAAGTCACAAATTCCACTCTTAATGTCGACTTGCCATAAACAATAATTAGTTATCATATAGTACCAAATTATTCACTGAATGTACTGGTATATAATGTAGTAATATATTGCACACGCAAGTTCATAAAATACTGTTTATTCAGCTGATATTATTTAAAATTTGATTGTTGATAACTGCATTCAAGCATACACACCTAATGAGTATTGCATGTGATTACTGCTCTATGCAGCCCAAAATTATCAACCTTTGTTATATCACATTTATTTTGATACGAGCTGCCTACTTGTTCCCCCTTGGATTCCTACACACGCGCACACACTGGTGGTGGAAAATTCCTACTGATTTTAGACCACGCTAACTTCAGACAAAGAAAGGACGCTATGACGTCATACACCCGGTTAAAACGTGCTACTAAAGATGCTGTGTAACACTTACAAACAAATTAGAATAAAAAAATAGCAAATATTTTATTATAAAATTTGCCCTTAGCGTAACATACTTGCACCCCAAAACAATGACACTTTAGTTCACTATTCACACGCGGTAATTGACAAATTTTTATAATGCTACGTTTATATACTTCCTTGGGTTATCTAATTGTGACCACTCGGTCGGTACTATTCTTCCCTAGATGTATGTCGGTGATTACAGCTGTCGGCCAGTGGAGATGTGCCGTGTTGTCCTCTTTCAGCAGGACGAAATAGCTTGGTTTTAGGTTAGTTGCTGTCCTCTGCCAGCGTTGACGCTTTTGCAGGCTCTGGTGGTACTCGTCTGACCAAAGTTAGCAGAACTGTTGCAATTTCTCTTGGTATGTTTGCCACCTGGAAAGTCTATTGCATTTGATATCAATGAAGTCACGAGCAGGTAATTTGGTAAGTGGTTTAGCAATTCGAATATGTCCAGCACACAAGTAAATTGGATTGAAAGATGCAACAGAAAAGGCACACAAATATCTGGAGATTACAGAGGCCTGTATCTCAGCAAGTAATGTGCACAAATTTTGGTAAGTGGCAACCTGAGAACCTAGTGATCTTCGGAGGAGATTCTTCATGGATTTCACCGCTGTTTCCCATAACCCTCCGAAATGAGGTCCATGTCGTGTAAGGAATTTCCATTCGCATTTTTCAGTGGCCAATAAATCATGTAATTTTGCCAGCTGTGATGTGGATTGAAGCATTTTCTAATTCGCATAATGTTCATTGGCAGCAACTTGGAATTTGGTACCATTGTCTGAACAAATGATCGTTGCTTTCCCTCGACGTGCATTACAAAGTTTCAGGGCAGCAAGGAACGTTTCTGTGGATAACGTTTGACAACTTCAATGTGAACGGTCTTAGTTACGAAGCAAACAAATATAGCAATGTAACTCTTTGTTATGGTTTTGCTACGTTGTGGTCCCAAACTGAGCGATATTAGTCCAGCATAATCCACGCCCGTAGTGAAGTATGCTCTCGGTTTTCTACTCGTTTTGATGGCAGCTCTCCCGTCAGCTGTCGTGTTGCTTGCGCCTTGAATCTATAGCAGGTTAGGCACATATGAGAGACTGTTTTCACCAAGTTCCTTATTCTTGGAATTCAATATCTCTCTCGTAGTGATACTATTGGTTTTTTTGGCCCTGAACGTAGAAGAATTATGTGCTCTGCTGAGACAAACAATTTTGTGAAGTGATGATTTGCAGGCAAAATCATCTAATGCATCGTTTGATAAGGTAGCGTGGATTGCTGTAATTTTCCTCCCAAGCTGAGAAGACCGTCCATATCGATGGTGGGATCAGTGTGTTGAGAGACCTGCCGGCTGCAACCACATTTATTTCGATAAAATTCTTTAATTCTTGCATACATGTAATTTGTTGTACCATCTTAGTACAGCAAGTTAGAGACAGGTAAAGATTTCTTGTGGTGGGGATAGCGTTTTCCTGTTGGCCTTGGGATTTCTGCAGTCTTGGACCACTTGTCATCAATTGATTGAATTTGCCTATCGATGTCTCTTCAGACTCTAAAGGCACACTTGTCCGAAGAAATGTCTGATTTCTAGTAAAAGGTTGCAAGCAGTTGAAACAATGTCATGATTGCTTGGCATGATAAGATCCTTTCTTAGCTTGCATTTTGAGAAATTTTTCACATTTAAACATTCTAAGTGATCCATTAAAAAAAGAGCTCTGTATTTGTGTTGCTAATTTGGAATAGGATTTATTAACCTTGTTTCCGTTTGTTTGTGATGAACGTGAAATAATAGTAACTATCTTCAGTGTTTGAGTGGAATGAAGAAGCTCAAGTTCTCTGCAACTTTATTCCAGGATTGTGAGCAATTCTGAGTTGCTGTAGTATCTTCGCGTGAGGCGTCGATAAGCTCCCATTCTCGTTGCGTTTCAGGGACGTGTGTGGCTAGCAACAAATGATTTAACATTAAAATTGTAGGGGAACATTCAATGAGAATGCTTGTGAAGCATTCATGTGTCTCGACACATGATTAATTAAATGGCGCAATGAAGAAGCGTCTCCCGTCTTTACTTGAGGCATTTTACATAAATGCTTGGCATGCATCATAGCAATTAACCGTTTGGTACTGTAACGCTGATTTACTAATTATCAGAAAACAAGAATTTGAAATTTGTATTTTGTAAATTGCTTATCAGAACTTTGGCTACATTCTTGAGTGAAGCAATGAGGTATTGGAACCTTTGAACATTAGACAGGGTTGTATGATTAACGATCAATGCTTGAAATGTGTCCTTGAAATCTAACCAGCCTCATGTGACACTTTCGAATGTTGGCAATGTAATGGCTGGTAGCTTCATGTGTGTGCTACATGTATATATTGTCGGAGTGTCATTGCTGTGACCTGACAAGCTGCTCCTTGATTAGTTACGCCTGGACGGTGGACCCATTACAGGACGTAAATGTTCCTTGAACTTTGCCTTAGTTTGAAAATATTGATCTACTCATTGTTCCCTATCAACTCAATAATCAGTGTCGTCTGACAATTCACTCTGTGCAGTTTCAAACATGTTATATATTTTGGCAGTTAATCAAACATGACTTGAATATCGTTAATTTAGGATAATCTGTTTCGATGAATGTCTGCATTCTTGTGATAGAGGATTTAGCCACAGAACGTAGTCTGAACAAGTCTGCATGTCGTTTTGAATACATGATGCTTCGTGCGAATCAACAGCTTGTAGGATGCGTAAAGTTCGATGACCCGGGTGAAGGCGGATAAATTTGGTGACCGTGAAATCTCGTTCCTAGTCAAAGTTTTCCGTTATTCGCCTTGGAAATTTGAATCCATATCCCTGTCACATGTGACCAAACGAAATGACGAAGTTATATTCAAATTGTGTCGCACTACTGTCCTTGAGTTCTTGTTCAAGTCTAAGTTCAAATATATGTAGCCTTCGCTTTACAGCGAGGCGAGTAGTTCCAATTTTCTTGACAGTCTGACAACAGATCCTCCATCATCTTGTTGGGTTGTATGTGTGATGACGTGTTGTTCACAGACATGTTGCTTTGTCGTATTGGTGGATGGGCCCACGTGTTCCACTTCCCTCGAGCGGATTATATTGTGCTGCAGACTGTTGTCTTTCGGAGGAGAAATGTGGTCTGAGGGTCATGCTGTGTAGAAGTGGTTGGAGTTCGAGCAGAGAGTGACCAGTCAAGACATATCTCTTGTGAAAATGAGTGATTGTCAGGCCGTGTAATTCTGCCTGATCGAAGCATCTCGTAGAATAAGTCAGCTCCAATGTGTAGAACAATGTCTCCTGGTTGTTTGAAATGATCATCTGAAAACTTTATGTCCTTGGGAATCTTCCAGGTACTTGTGTCCAGCTTAGCGGATGTTGTGCTAACAATAATGTGAGACAAAATGGCACAGTTAAATGTTGTGTACCAGTCTCTATGCTTAGACCTTAATTGAAATGAGACACTGCGAAAAGTCTCAGTGTTGACACTAGATATGCCCTGTAATTGAGCATGTGTCTTGTTTCTGGATAACCTTAAAAGTTGTAAACATCGCTCTGTTACGATATGTGAATGAGAAGCACTATCTACCAATTCTCTGCATGGAACATATTGATCAGAATTATTCTGAACTTCCACGATGGCTTTGGCAAGTAGAATTTAATCTCTGGGTTTACTCTTAAATGAAAATTATGTATTAACTTCTGCGGTTGAGTTACCTCTTGAATGTGCAGGACAATTAGTTTCTGACCACAAGTCATCAATTGATTGAATTTGACCATCTATGTGCAGCAAGGTATGTTGTCTCTTGTGACACTAACGGCACACTTGCTTCGAACATGTGTGATACCTAGTAAATGGTTGCAAGCAGTTGAAACAATATCCCGGTTGCTTGGCATGATCAAGATATAGTTTAGATTGCATTTTGAGAAATTTATCACATTCTAACACAATATGTTATCCATTACACAAAGAACATTGTAACTGTTTTGCTAATTTGGAATAGGATTTATTACCGCGTTTCCGGTTATTTGTAATGAGCGTGAAAATTTGGAATTACCGTCAGTGTTTAAATTTTATGAAGTAGCTCAAGTGCTCTGAATCTAGTTTCCAGGAATGTAACAATTCTGCAATTGCCGAAGTGTCTGCGCTTGAGGCAGTGATAAGCTCCCATTCTCGTTGCCTTTCAGGGTCGATTGTGGATAGCATCTAATTATTTAACATTAAATCTTGAAGAGGAACATTAAATGACAATGCTTGTAAGGCATTCTTGTGCCTCGACACATGATTAATTAACTGGCGAAATGATGATGCGTCAACCTTCCTTACTTTGGGCATTTGAAATAAATGCTTAGCATGCATCATGGCAATTGATCGTTTTATATTGTAACTCTTTGTTACTAATTGCGAGGCAAAAAAATTTCTAATTTGTAATTTGTAAATTGCTATTCAGAATTGAAAGAAGCAATGAGGTAGTGGAGGTTGGCAATGCAATGTTTGGTACTTGTATGTGATCTCGGAGCGTGATTGCTGTGAACTGACAAGCTGCTTCTTCGTAAGGAGCGTCTGGAAGGAGGGGTTCATTACAGGATGAAAATTTCATTGAAATTTGCCTTAGTCTGAAAATATTTATCTTCACATTGTTGCCGATCAACTGAATAATCAGTTTCGTCTGATAGTTTCAAAGGTGTTACACATATTTGGCAGTTCATCAAACCTGACTTGAATATCGTTTAGTTTATGATCACCTTTTTCGTTGAATGTCTGCATTCTTGTGATAGAGGATTTAGCCAAAGCACGTAGCCTGAAGATGTTGCACGTTGCTTTGCATCAATGATGTTTCGTGCGGATCATCAGTTGATATGATGCGTAAAGTTCGATGAGCAGGTGAAGGCGGATAAATTTTGAGACTTTAAGAAATTTCGTTGGTGGTCGAGTGTTTTCGTTATTCTTCTTGGAAGTTTCAATCCCGATTCGTGCCGGAGGTGACCGATTGAAGTACCGAACATTAATTGAAATTGTTTCCAACTAGTGTCTTTTTCTATGGTGTCGAAACAGATTCTGCCGCGTTTCCTTTCTTAGCGAATTGCTAATATGGTGTAGCTCCACTACGCGTAACAAATACACGCGGCACCAAAAGAAATCATAATGCTGAATGTAAATCCAAGTTTGGAGGAACAAATATATGTCTAGACTTTTGTAATTGTATCTGTGCCCGGTGGACCAAATTTATGTCGCCTCCTCTGGCTCGAGGAACATAAAGCAAGGAACATATTTTATGTTTGTCAGTTCTTGCTGTTTAATTAAAGAATAAAATTATTATTAAAAAGAGCGCCACAAATAAGAGTATTAAATGTTAGCACTCTTAGTGTCGATTTGCCATACACAATAATTAGTTATCATGTAGTACCAAATTATTCACTGAATGTACTGTTATATAATGTAGTAATATACTGCACAAGCAAAATCATTTAATACTGTTCGTTCAACTGATATTATTAACATCTTGATTGCTGATAAGTGCACACAGTGTTACACTCCTTACGAGTATTGAATGTGATTACTGCCATATGCAGCCTAGAATATTCACACTTTGTTTTATCACAATTATAATGAGACGTGCTGCCTACTGGTTCTCCCTTGGATTGATACAAACGCACACACACACTGGATGTCTCCGACTGACTGAAGCCACGCTGACTTCAGACAAAATAGGACGCTAAGACGTCATACACCCGGTTTAATCTTGCTTCTAAATGCTGCTGTGTAACTTTTACACACAAATTAAAATAACAAAACAAAAAATTACAAATTAGTTATTATAAAATTTGCCCTTGGCAAAACATACTACCAACCCCAAAATAATGACACTCTAATTCACCATTCACACGCTGTAATGTGCAAATTTTTATGATCAGGCGTTTAAATGCTCCCTTGGTGTTCTTAATTGTGACCACTCGGGCGATGCCATTCTTCCCAGGACGTAAGTTGGTGATTACAGCTGTCGGCCAGTTGAGAGGTGCCGTGTTGTGCACCCTCAGCAGGACGAGATCACCTGCTTTTAGATTACGTGCTCTCCACTGCCAGCGTTGACGCTGTTGCAGACTCTTGAGTTACTCGGCTGACCAAAGTTGATAGATCTGTTGCAATTATTATTGGTAGGTTTGCCACCTGGAATGTCTATTACATTTGACATCAATGAATTCAGGTGCAGATAATTGGATAAGTGGTTCACCAATTAGAAAATGTCGAGGGGACTAATAAGTTGGATTGAAATAATCAAGAGATCAAGCACACAAGGTTCTGGAGTTTACACAGGCCTCTATCTCAACAAGTAATGTGCACAATTCCTTGTAAGTGGCAACCTGAGAGCCTAGTGTTTTTCGGAGATGAATATTCATGAATTTCACTTCCGTTTCCCACAATCCTAAGAAATGAGTTCCATGTCGTGGAATGAATTTCCATTCGCATCTTTCAGTGGCCAAGAAACCCTGTACTTTTGCCAATTGTGATATAGATGGAAGCATTTTGTAGATTGCATTATGTTCATTGAAAGCACCTAGGAAGTTGATACCATTGTCTGAACAAATGATATTTGATTTCCATCGACGTGTATTGAAACGTCGCAGTACAGCAAGAAATGGTTCTGTTCGTAAGCTTGTGACTACTTTAATGTGAACAGCCCTAGTCAGGAAGCAGACAAATAGAGCAATGTAACCCTTTGTTAAAATTTTGCTACGTGGTGGTCCCAATCTGAGCGATATTAGTCAAGTATAATCAACGACTGTGGTGAAGGATGTCCTCGAAGTTTGTACACGTTTTGATGGTAGTTCACCCATCAGCTGTTGTGTTTCTTGTGCCTTGAATCTATAGCAGGTCAGGCAATGATGAGTGACAGTTTTCACCAAGTTCCTTATACTTGGAATCCAATATCTCTCTCGTAGAGATGCTGTTAGTAGTAGTGGTCCAAAATGTTGAACACGTATGTGTTCGGCTGAGACAACAAATTTTGTGAAATGATGATTTGCAGGCAAAATCATCTTTTGCATGATTTGATAAGGAAACGCGGATTCCTCTAAACTTCCTCCCACTCTGAAAAGACCGTCGTTATAGATGATGGAATGACATGTGTTGAGAGAATTGCTGGCTGCAACCGCTTGTTGTTCCATAAATTTCCTTATATCTTTTGCCTAATTTATTTTGTTGTACCATCTAGCTACACCAACTTAGAGCCTGGTAAAAAATCTTGTGTTTAGAGGATAGTTGTTTTCCTGTTGGACCTGAGATTTCTGCAGTTTCTAATAAAATTCTTGTTGCCGATGAGCCAGTATTAGTTCATCACATTGAAATTTGCCTTGCCTCAATTTCTGTAGAAATATCTTGCAGGCAATGACAGCAGTACTAAGCAGTCCGAGAAACTCAAATTTTGTTGGTGTATTGGCCAGCATCTTTAGTTCTTACCGGCTGTTGAGTTTGTTGTTTGCACCTACGTGGTGTTATACTTGACTTGATAATTATCAATTGTTGCACTCGATAGTATTCCGAGCGTTGTCGTGGAAATTATTTCCACGAAGACTGGACGATTGGTAAACAATAACGTGTTTCGTCACTTTTGGGAATTCACTGGAATCCTGTGATCAACTCTTTTGTATTTCCTTATTAAATAGTGGTACGTTCATATATATGTAGTCTTCGCTCTGAAACGAGGTGAGTAAATCCAAGTTGCTTGGGATCAATCATTGTTGGCAGTCTGACAACAAATCCCCCTTCATCTTCTTGGGTTGTTTGTGTGATGACGTATTTTTCACAGACTAGGTGCTCTGTTGTTATGGTGGATGGCACCACGTGTTCCACTTCCCTGGTGCGGGTTAAATTGTACTCCAGACTATTGTCTTCTCGGAGCAGAAATCTAGGCCCAGGGACATGGTGTATAGTAGTTGTTGGTGTTCGACAATTCAGTGTTTGGCCAAGAAATGTCTTTTGTAGAACTGGGTAATTGCCAGGACGTGCCTTTCTGCCTGATCGAAGCATCTTGTAGAATAAGTCAACTCCAATGAGTAGACCAATATGGCCTTCTTTATTAAATTGTTCATCTGCCAACTTGATGTCCTTGGGAATCTTCCAGGTACTTGTGTCCCTATTGGTGGATGCTTTGGTACCAATAATGTGAGACAAGATGACACAGTTAAGTGTTGTGTGACAGTCTGTTTGCCTAGACCTTAAATGAAATGAGACACTGTGAAATGTCTCAATGTTGACTCTAGTTATGCCCTGTATTTGTGCATGTGTCTTGGTTCTGGATAACTTCAAACGTTGTACACATCTCTCTGTTATGAAGTGTGAATGTGAAGAAATATCTAACTATTATCTGCATGGAATATTTTCACCAGATTTTTTCTGAACTTCCACGATGACTTTGGCAAGTAGAATTTTATCTCCGGGTTTACCATTAAATGAAGAATACGTATTATCTTCTACAGTTAAACTGCCTCTTCCTGTTGCTGGACCATTCATTTCTGACTATTTGACAACAATTGATTGAATTTGCCTATCTATGTCTCTTGAGACACTGACGGGACACTTGTCCGTAAAAATGTCAGATTTCTAGTAAATGTTTGCAAGCAGTTGAAACAAAGTCCTGTTTGTTTGGCATGATCAAATTGTTGTTTAGCTTCCATTTTGAGTAATTTATCACTTTTAAACCGTCTCTGTGGTTCATTACACAAAGAGCACTGTAGCTATGTTGCTAAGTTGGAATAGGATTTACTAACCTTCTTTCCGGCTATTTGTGATGAGCCTGAAATGTTAGGAAATTCCTTCAGTGATTGAGTTGTCTGAAGTGCTCAAAGTTTCTGCATCTTGATTCCAGGAAAGTAACCAATTCCGCAGTTATTGGTGTATTTGCACCTGAGACGGTTGTAAGCTGCCATTCTCGTTGCGTTTCAGGGTCGAGTGTGGCTACCATCAAATTATTTAGCATTAAATCTTGTACAGGCACATTCAATGTTAATGCTTGTAAAGCATTCATGTGTCTCGACACATGATTAATTAACTGGCGAAAGAAGATGCGTCCCCATTCCTTACTTGGGGCATTTGACATAATGCTTTGCATGCATTTTGGCAATTAATCCTTTGTTAATTTAACGCTTTGTTACTAATTGCGAAGCAACAAGGAATTTGTAATTTCTAATTTGTAAATTGCTTATTAGATCTATGGCTTGATTCTTGAATGAAGCAATAAGCCAGTGGAACCTTTGGACATTAGACAGAGTTTTATTGTTAACAATCTATACCTCAAATGGTTTTCTAAATTGTAACCAGCATCATTGGTAAAAATCTAAGGTTTGAAAAGGAATGGTAGGTAGCTTAATGTGTGAGCAACTTTTATGTGACCTCGGAGTGTGATTACTGTGACGTGACAAGCTGGTCCTTGGTGAGGTACGTGTGGACGGTCAGTCCATTACAGGATGTAAATTTTCAATGAAATTTGCCCTAGTCTGAAATTATTGGTCTTCATATTTTTGCCTATCAACTGCAATAAAAAGTGTCGTCTGACAAGTCTAATTCACAATGTGCAGTTTCAAAATTTGTTATATATATTTGGCAGTTCATCAAACCTGACTTAAATAACGCTTAGTTTTTGTCCACCTGTTTCAATGGATGTCTGCATTCTTTTGATAGGGGATTTAGCCATAGCACGAAGCGTGAATAGCATTGCACGTTCTTTTGCATTCATGACGTGTCGTGCGAATCAACAGCTGGTATGAAGCGTAAAGTTCGATGGGGCGGATAAAGGCTAATAAATTTCGAGATTTGGGGAAATCTCTTTGGTATTCGAGTGTTTTCGTTATTCGTCTTGGAAGGTTGAATCCCGTTACCAGCTGAGTTGCTCGGTGGAAGAGTCGAAGTTAAATTCATATTGTGTCGCATAAGTGTATTGTTCTATCGTGACGTCAGAGATTCTGTCGCGTTTTCTTTATTAGCGTACTGCGTAATATGGCGTGGCTTCTATTCGCGTAAACAAATTTTCGAGGCACCAAAAGAATTAGTAATGCTGAATGTTTATCAGGTTTACGTGGACCAAATATATGTCGCCACCTTTGTAGTTGTATCCGTGTCCGGTGGACCAATTTTATGTAGCCTCGTCTGGCTCGAGAAACATAAAGCTTCAAACAGGGTATTAGTTTGTCAGTATTTGCTGGTTCATTAACGATTATGAATTATTATTAAAAGGACGCCACAAATCACTATAATAAATGTTAGCACACTCACTATACCA
>Ga0131853_10005015_pt1 | contig 23837 bp, 21 predicted proteins | sample TergutLab28metaG_FD_92764 | JGI IMG/M metagenome (GOLD analysis project Ga0131853, IMG submission 92764) | Labiotermes labralis P1 segment gut microbial communities from Petit-Saut dam, French Guiana - Lab288 P1 (version 2) (version 2) | ecosystem: Host-associated > Arthropoda: Insects >...
CAATAAACAAAAAACAAATGCTCTTTGGAATTAACCAAGGCGGTACGTATGATGATATACGCAAAGAACATGCAAAAATAATATCTGAAATGGATTTAGATGGATATGCACTTGGAGGACTTGCTGTTGGTGAATCAGCAGAGGAAATGTATAGGATACTTGAAGAAACAGTCCCGTTTTTACCTCAAAACAAACCAACCTATTTAATGGGTGTAGGCACTCCGCAAAATCTTTTAGAATCTGTTGCACGAGGAGTAGATTTTTTTGACTGTGTAATGCCAGCAAGAAATGGCAGACATGGTCATGTTTTTACTTCAAAAGGAAAAATAAACTTAAAAAACGCAGCATATGAATTTGACGAAAATCCAATAGATGCAATATGTACTTGTTCAACGTGTAAAAACTTCACTCGCTCCTATATTAGACATTTATTTAAAGCAAAAGAAATGCTTGCAATGCGTTTAGCTGTAATTCATAATTTGCATTTTTATAATAATTTAATGATGGAGATACGGGCTGCACTTGAAAATGATACCTTTGATGAATTTAAAAAATCAAAACTAAATGATTGGAATTAATAAAGCGTGCCTTTGGCACGCTTTTGTTCTGTATTTTATTCAACTATATTTACTATAAGATGAGAAGGAAGCCATTTTCTCAAACACTCATTTGTTGAATTAGTATTCATTGGCTTTGATAATACGTCAACCATGCCACTTGAAATTAAAAGTTCTTCTGTTCCTTGTACTACATTTGCAGTTAGTGCAATAATTGGAACTTTCTCGTTATTACCTCCAAGTGCTTTTATTGCTTTTGTCGTTTCAACCCCGTCCATTTCTGGCATCATATGATCCATGAAAATCAAATCAAATTTAATCATGCTTGCAAGTTTTACAGCCTTTTTACCGCTTATTACCATATGAGGAACAATACCAAAAGGCTCAAGCATAATTTCAGCTACAAGAAGATTTGTTTCTGTATCATCTACAACTAAAACCTGAGCATCAGGTGCTTTAAATGATGAAAGTGTTTTGTCTGTTGTTGATTTATCATCTGTAGCAGGTGTATAAGGAATAATCACAGTAAATTCAGACCCCTTTCCGTAAATGCTATCCACTAAAATTTCGCCACCAAGAAGGCGGCAAAGGCGTGAGGTAATAGCAAGACCTAAGCCAGTGCCAGCAACGTTTTTGTTTTTTCTTGCGTCAAGTTGTTCAAAAGGTTTATACAACTTGATAATATCCTCTTCTTTAATTCCAATGCCAGAATCTTTTATTTTAAAAATTAAGTTCCCTTTTTCAAATGCTGCAGAAAAATAAATTGCTCCTTTATTTGTGTATTTACAAGCGTTTGATAAAAGGTTTGTAAATATTTGTTCGAGTTTGTTTTCATCACCAGCAACTTTATCTGGCAGGTTTTTATCAATATTTAGTTCAATACTGATATTTTTTTCTTTACAAATAACTGAAAAAATTGAAATTTGACTTTCAATCAAATTTTTTAAATAGAAGTTTGAAACAATTATATCCATTTTACCCGCTTCAATTTTTGAAAAATCAAGTAAGTCATTAATAATAATTAGGAGCGATTTTGAAGATTTATTGATATTTTCTATATACTTTTCATATTCATCGGGAAGGTTTAAACGAGCTAGTGCAGAGCCCATACCAATTATAGCATTCATTGGAGTGCGTATTTCATGGGATACTGTTGCTAAAAAATCCGATTTTGCATGATTTGCAGTTTCGGCACGTTGCTTTTCAATCATTATATCTGTTTGGTCATTCATGACAATAAGGATTCCATTTTTCACATCAGAGTCATTATCTGATTCATTTGCCACACTTTTTAGTTCAATTCTATAATATCTGCTGGTATTTTTCTTGGGTAAGTTAAGCCATGCTTCAAATGCTTTTCCAATGCCTGTTAGTCTTACTTCATTGATTAATCTTTTCAATCCATCTAAAATGTTTGGTTCAATATGTTTAGAAAAAATATCTTCATAGTTTCTATTTCTTATGAAGTCAAAGTTTGGTGTATCAGTGACCCTTAAAAGTTCGTTTGTTGACATTATTATTGAACCATCTTCATCCAGTAAAATAATAATGCTTGAGCAGTTTTCTAGCAAAATTTTTGTTTGGTCTTTTTGTTTTGTATTGGCAACTCTTAAAGCAATCCCAAGAGAATCTTTTGCGTCAGCAACTCTTGTAATTTGCTCAAGTGTTCTTTTTGTTATCCGCAGTTCACGAGTAAGTTTTTTGTTTTCATTAACTAAGTTATTAAGCTTTTCTTCATCATATCTATCATTCATATAATTTCTCCAAAAACTTTAAAACAAGCAAATTACAAGTGTATTATTATGGAAGCGGTTTATTGCCTTTGTGTTAGAAATTTGAGTTGGGCAAATTTCGCCTCCTGAATGTGCAAATAAAAAATTTATTTTTCCGTTTAGCTTTTCGTTTATTAAATTCATCTCTCCAAACGGGTTAATTCCACCCATAGCCATGATACGTGAAATACAGGAATATATAATAACTCCTGAAGCATTTTCTATGTCTTTTATCATAGTTTCTATAGCTTGACCAGTTGTAAAAAGTACATCTTCCCTGTCTGTTGAGCACAAGTACAAAGTGCTACCTTCTGGTACATTACCGGCACAAATAGCGTATTTTTCTTCACTCAATTGCATAAATATTTTAGCTACCGGTGGTGTGCCGTCGTTATAGTCAAGTAAGAATGGCAGAGATGACATTGCATATTGTGTCTCGCTTGCTTTAGCAAGTCCTACATCTTTTAAAAAGTCAATAATTGGGCGGTTATTTACCTCCATGATTGTGTGCCTATGGCTTTTTGTTATAAGGGCTGCCTTATCAAAAATTTTGTCATTTGAGATATTTGCAATATAAAATTTAGGGTTTATATTCCCATAAATCATTAACAAAATCATTTTATCTGGATAGTGTTCTCCATTATCAATTGTAAAACAGTTTGAAAAATCGTTTGTGTCATCAACTGCTAATGTGCCAAAACATGGCGTATTCTCGGTTGCTTCTGCCAAAGCTTCGATATACTCGTCGCCTGAATTTTGCAGCATAAATGGTGCAAAAGTAAGTATTAGTGATGGTTTTTTATCTTTTTTAACGTTTCTATAGCAATTGATTATTTTTTTATTTGGCTCTTCATTTAATGGCTCAGTTATAGCTTTAACAAACTCAATTGTATCACTTGTAATTACCATTATCGAAAAAATAAGTGTTGCAGCAGCTCCAGGTATGGCTTGAGCATTTGAAATTGTTCCAACCGTATCAAATGGAAGGGTATTGCAAATTTCTTTGACCATACCACTTGTAATAAATTCATAGTGACAAGCAACAATCCCCACTGTGTTTTTTAGTAAATTTTTGCCTGGGTTTAACTGTGACATGATATCCTTTACAGCAAGGGTTATATCATCTACCTCAGTTGTACTTGCTACTAGTGTTCTAATCATATACAATCCCTCCACTCGAACATATAGCATTTCCAATGCTTTATTATAGCACTTTTGTCATAGTAAGCAAACTTTTTATATCGCAAGCAAAAAGCCAAGGGCATATTCACCTTGGCTTTAACGTTTATTAATTTTCTTTGCTGGTCATCCAATTTTTAAAAACTCTATCCATTATATCAATAACAGATGCTTTATTTATATCTTCAGGAATTATTAGTTCACTTCGCCCAACTTCGCTGCCTTCCCATGAATAAATAACCTCACCGGCAGTTTGCCCTGCTTTTATTGGTGCGTTAAGTGATTCAAGTATTACTACTTCGCTACTTAGTTCAACATGTTTTCCCTTTGGTGCAAGCATATTTACTTGTTCTTTTATTACAACAGGTGCTGTTAGTTCTTCACCTTTGTAAACTTTAATCTCACCCATGATTGTCCCGGCTTCTTCCTTTGAAATTAAAGCAAAATTAGCGTAGCCAAAGTCCAAAAGCTTCATTGCACTGTCAAATCTAATAGTTGGGTTTGGGGCACCAAGAATAACTGCAATAAGGTGCATACCTTCTTTTTCGGCAGTTGCTGAAATACAGTACAATGCTTCTGATGTTGACCCGGTTTTAAGCCCTGTTGTGCCGGTGTAGTTTCTAATCAGTTTATTTGTGTTTGTAAGCCCAAACTCTTCTTCGCCACGAGCTGTTTTGTGGGTGATAGTATCAAGCCGGGTTTTTGCAAAATCAAAAACCTCCGGGTATTTAACTATTAGCTCACGTGACATAAGTGCAATGTCATAAGCAGTGGTTAAATGCCCAGGCGAGTCAAGTCCGCAAGCATTTGCAAAATTTGTGTTTTCCATACCTAGCTCTTTTGCTTTTTTGTTCATTTGAGTAACAAATGACTCTTCACTTCCGGCAATAAATTCTGCCATTGCAACAGCAGCATCATTTGCAGAAGCAATTACAATTGATTTTGTTAAATCACGAACAGTTTGCTGCTCGGTTTCTTCAAGAAAAATTTGGGAACCGCCCATAGATGCTGCATGTGCACTCACAGTTACAATGTCATCCCATTTTATTCTTTCCTGTGCAACTGCTTCATATATAAGAAGCATGGTCATTACTTTGGTGACACTTGCAGGTGCGAGTTTTTCATGAGGGTTTATTTCATGTAAAATTTTTCCTGTTTCGGCTTCCATAAGCAAGCTGGCTTTTGATTCAATGTTTACTGTTTGCCCGTAAACAATTGATGTGAAACTTAAACAAATAAATAAAACAATTGCTGATTTTTTAAAGTAGTTCATAAAAAAAGTCCTCCTATCATATTAAAACTAGGGTGGACTTTTTTAATGAATATTATTCTTAAAAAATTAATTTCCGAATTAATTTCTATCAGAGCGTTTTTTCCAGTCTCTAAGGAATGGAGGTGTAATGTCTTCATTTACCAAGCGGAAGTTTGATTCCCTTATTGGGTTACTATCTTCACGTTCTTCTACAACTGGTCTAACCTCTGGTGCGTCATAATCATCATCGTCATATTGATCATATCCACGGCTGCTACTCCTTTGAGAGTTGTAACTATCTCTTGAATCTCTGGAGTCCCTGTCTCTAAAATCACGGTTACTGTCTCGTGATTCACGTGGTGCTTCATTACGGAAGTCTTTGTTTGGCTCACGACGTTTTGGACGTTCTTGTTGAGTAATTTCATTAAGTCCTGTTGCGATAACTGTAACTTGGACTTCGTCTTTTAAACTTTCATCAATTGTAGCACCAAACATAACAATGGCATCTTGGTCTAATTCACCATTTACATAGTTTGAAGCTGCGCTTATGCCGGTTAAACTCATGCTGCGGTCACCGGTAAAACTAATAATAACTGCACTAGCACCACGGATAGAGGTTTCAAGTAGCGGACTATTTATAGCTTCTTTTATAGCAGTTTCAATTTTATTTTTACCAGAAGCACGACCAATACCCATGTGTGCGATACCTTGGTCTTGCATTACAGTACAAACGTCAGCAAAGTCAAGATTAACCAAACCATCACCTAATATAACTCCACTAATACCAACAACACCTTGATGCAAAACTTCATCTGCACGACGGAAAGCATCAACAAGAGAAACATCATCACCAACTAGTGAAAGAAGGCGTTCATTTGGAATAATAACAAGTGTATCAACATTTTTTCTTAAAGATTCAATACCTTCAAGTGCGTTACGCATACGTGGAGAACCCTCAAATGCAAAAGGTTTAGTTACAACACCAACAGTTAAAACACCCATTTCACGTGCAATACCGGCTATAACAGGAGCTGCACCAGTACCTGTGCCACCGCCCATACCGGCAGTAATGAACAATAAATCTGAGCCTTCAATAGCTTTTGCTAAAACATCTCTGGTTTCTTCTGCAGAACGTTTGCCTGTTTCCGGCTTGCCACCAGCACCAAGACCACGAGTAAGTTTTTCACCAAGTTGTATACGAACAGAAGCCTTTGACTTTGTTAAGGCTTTATTGTCTGTATTTGCGGCAATAAATTCAATATTTTCAATTCCTTCTTCAACCATACGGTCTACTGCGTTGTTGCCGCCACCGCCAACGCCAATAACTTTTATCCGTGCCTGTAATTCTTGAGTGTTGTCAATATCTATCAAGATGGGAACCCCCCGTAATATTTTTCGTATCATTCTCTTTTCATTCTACACTAGTTTGTCCATTTTACGCAAGACATTTTTTGCGTATTTTGTCATGGAAATTTTGTTCTGATTTTACCATAAGACTTCGAGTATAAACTCAGGTCTTATTTCAGAAATATCCATAAAACCACTAATATGATCAGCATGCGGCATGTCTTCAAGTATTGCTATTATGGTACGTATTTTTTCGTCAGCTCTTACAGACGTTCCAACATTAAAGACAATACGATTGTCAATTAAAATTTCAATATTTGATGAATCTGCTACATTCATATGAGTCACACGATTTATTAATCCGTGTTGACTTAAAAGCTGAGCATATTGGACTACTGCACTAAAAGCAAATGGGTCGGGAACTTCCAGAATTTCGCCAAGCTGAAAGCTTGTAAATTGAAGTCCAGTTAAAATTGGCAAAGGTTCAGTAAAATATCCTCTTGTTTCAAGCACACGACCGGTGTCATCAAGAAACAAAAAGCTCCCGGGGGCAATCTGCACATAAGCAGTCAAACGTCTTTCACTAATAGTTACTACCAATGTATTTGGTAATGCTCGCCTAAACTCTACACTGTCTATATACAAGTTTTGCATGATTCTACTTCTTGCAGCACGGGTGTTAAAAAGAAGCAAATTAGAGTTTTCTGTACGCTCTAGTCTTTCATGGATTTCATGTTGGTTTACTAAAATAGTTCCTTCAATAAGCACTTGTTCCATACGAAAAAAAGGTGATACCATAAAAACCAGTACAGCCATAATGACTACAGTAATACTAGTTAAAACAATAAACTTAGTGTTTGCATAACTTTTAAAGTCTATACTTTTTAACTGTCTAATCATTTTTATAATCGGCAAGCCATTTAATAAATCTATTTTTGTGAAGACTTGCAACCCATTCTTTATAAATTAAATAAGACTTGCTATTAAACTTAAACGGTTCTTTCCAATACTTTACCTTTCCATTTACTCTGCGTTCTTCAGTTAAGTTACTATCGTCAGATATTTCTTTTAAGATTGGTGTTTTCAAACCAAATTTTGAACGTGAATAATCAGCTGTTGTAAGCTTTTTAACCTCATTCACTGGCAAAGCATCTAACCTGGAGAGTTCGTCAAAGGCTTCTTTAACGAATTTGCGTACAGAGTCTGCTTTTACGTCTTCTTTTTCCTCAACATGCTCTTCAATTTTCTCAGGTTTTAAAAGTTCAGCTTTATTTTCCGGTGTAATTGAATAAACAAAAGGCTCGTCAGTCGGCACATTAAAAACCGAATTGTAACGACTGCCATCATAAGTAGTTATAAGCAAGCCCTTAATATCTTCCATTATGTTGCCTTTTGCAACTTCCCGTGGTGCCATAAGCAAAACGTTGTCTGAAATAGAATAAATACAGTAAGGGCTGCCGGTCAAAATAAAACGGATAAACTCACTAATGCGCTTAAACCCGTGACTTGTTACTTTAAACCCAGGCAAGTAATGAGATAAATAAGTTGTAAAAACAGATACCTCAATCCCTGGCATATTCTTAGTAGAATCTATAAAAACAGATTCTACAAGCTTTCTCACAACGTGGATGCATCCAGACGAGTCGCCCATGTCTTTCCAGATTTCAATGTTTGCACTAGCAACTGCTTCTGAATATTTTGTTTTTGCAAATTTCTTTGGAATTTTAACAGTTGGCTCGATAATTGGCTCGATATTTTTTATTTCCTCTTCAGCAAGAGGAACAGGAACTTGTAATAAGTTTGGAATCCTACGCTTTGAAGTTGCAACAATAGATGAATCAGTTTTTTCAAGAGAAATAAAATAATCACAAGCATTTTGGAAAATAACATTTGAAATTATTTCAAATCCACAGCCAATAACACGTTTACCATGTTCATGAAGCTTTTTTGCTAAAAAAGTATAAATACCATCACCGGAAGCAATTACATAGTTTTCAATTTCAGGTTGTTTGGATATAAGGTCAACAGCATCAATAATCAAACAAACATCAGCAGCGTTTTTAACTTTGTCATGTAAATTTGTGTTAAAAACTTGCACTGCATCAATTCCAATATGAAGTATGGAAGTACGTAAATTACGGTATTGCTGCAACGACCAATCGGCATAAGCTTTTTGGACAGAAACCCCACATACACCATCAAGGTCGAGTACTCGCCTGTATATTTCTTCAAGATGAAGAGATGTGTTGGTTTTTGCCCCAAAAAGACCTGTTAGGTTTTCTATATCATAAAAAATAGCAGTGTTGCATTGCATAAAAAAATCTCCTTAACTAAGACAAAAGCTAAGGAGATTATATCATTATTTTGTTTTAATAAACACCTTAATTTCACCAAAATAAATTTTATATAGAAAGTGCTTGCATTTATATTTTACACTATGCTATAATAGCTCCTGCGAAACAAAACTGTATGTACGAGTAGCTCAGCTGGATAGAGCGTCTGACTACGGATCAGAAGGTCGAGGGTTCAAATCCTTTCTCGTACAAGCTCTAGGTTTTCATTTCATCTCTTTTTTGTATTTTCCCATGTTTCCTTATGTGCTAAGGAAACATGGGTTTTTTGTTTTATAAAAAAGTTTGCTTCGTAAACTTTTCACAACCAGTCACCTGGTACACAAAAAAATGTATCCATTGACAACTTGTAAAATATCGCTAAAATATTTGTGATGAAATTAAACAATAGGAGTGAAAAAATTGGAAACTGGAAATCTTTCTATCCATAGTGAAAATATATTGCCAATTATCAAAAAGTGGCTTTATTCAGATATGGATATTTTTGCACGTGAACTTGTGTCAAATGGTGTTGATGCTATAACAAAACTCAAAAAACTTGTTGATATGGGTGAGGTAAGCCACATTTCAACTGATGAGGAGTTTAAAATTAATGTGTGGGTTGACAAAACAAATAAACAACTCATTTTTGAAGATAATGGAATTGGCATGACTGCCGATGAAATTAAAGAATATATTAACCAGATTGCATTTTCCGGTGCAGTTGCATTTGCAGAAAAATATAAAGGCAAAGCTGATACTCAAGGCGAGATAATAGGGCATTTTGGGCTTGGTTTTTATTCTGCATTTATGGTTAGTGACAAAGTTGAGATTAATACTCTTTCTTTTAAAGAAGGCTCGAGTGCTGCAAAATGGGTTTGTGAAGGCGGCATTGAATTTTCAATGTCTGAAAGCAATAAAGAAACTCGTGGAACAACCATTACACTATATATTGGAGAAAGTGGCGAAGAATTTTTAGATGTTTATAAGCTTCGTAGTATTTTAACGAAATACTGTGGTTTTGTTCCTGTAGAAATTTTTGTTGATGAAATTAAAGAAGCAGAATCGGTAGTTGAAACAGCAGAAGCGAATTTAGAAGACGAAACAAAAGCTCCGGAAGTGCCAAAACCAATAAATGATGTTGCACCACTTTGGTTAAAGCCGGCAAACGAGTGTACAGATGAGGAATATAAGGCGTTTTACCATAAAGTTTTTACAGACTACAATGAGCCGCTTTTCTGGATTCACTTAAACATGGATTATCCATTCCGCCTAAAAGGTATACTTTACTTCCCAAAACTAAAACATGATTTAGAGTACATTGAAGGGCAAGTAAAGCTTTATAACAATCAAGTTTTTGTAGCTGATAACATAAAGGAAGTAATTCCAGAGTATTTGCTTCTTTTGAAAGGTGTAATGGATTGCCCGGATCTTCCATTAAATGTTTCACGTTCATTCCTTCAAAATGATGCTACAGTTAAAAAAATGTCTGGATATATTTCAAAAAAAGTAGCAGACAAATTAAACAGTTTGTTTAAAAAAGACCGTGAAGTCTACAATGGCTATTGGGACGACATTGCTCCATTTATCAAATATGGTTGTATAAAAGAACGTGAGCTTTATGATAAAATAAAAGGCAGTGTTTTATATAAAACTACAGAAGGTAAACACCAAACCCTTGTTGAATTTACAGATGAGTTTGAGGCAATTGAAGCCCCAGAAGAAGGTGACGCAAAAACTAAAAAGACAGTTTTTTATGTAACAAACGAACAAATGCAGTCCCAATATATTCAAATGTTTAAAGACCAAGGGTTAGCGGCTGTTCTTCTTCATACAAACTTGGATGCGCCATTTATAAACTACCTCGAAATGTACGAACCGGATTATAAGTTTAGCCGTATTGACGCTGATATTACGGAAGCGTTAAAAAGTAATGAAGAAGAAAACACTCAACCGGAAGGTTTAGAAGAAAAGTTTAAAACAGTTTTAAATAATGATAAACTTAAAATAAGTGTGGAAACATTAAAATCAGACGCAGTTTCTTCTGTGCTTCTCCTTTCCGAACAATCTCGCCGTATGCAAGAAATGAGCAAGATGTTTGGAGGTGGTGCAGCACTTCCACCGGGAATGTTTGAAGAAGAATTAACACTTGTTTTAAACCGTAATCATTCAATGGTTAAAGCGGTACTTGAATTTTATGCTGAAGAAGAGCGTACGAGTGATGTAGAGCTCATTGCTCATCATTTATATGACCTTGCAATGCTTAGTCACAAGCCGCTTACTCCAGAGCAAATGACTAATTTTATTAAACGAAGCAATTTAATTTTAGAAATGGCTACTGTAAAGTAGGCAAATAATCTGATACCCCCTGATATTACGTTTACAAAATTACAAATGTGATATCAGGGGGTATTTTACATAGGCGAAAAGATGAGTTTTTAGAGGTCGCCCATATAAACTTGACTTAATTTAATGTAAAATGTATAACAGTAAAGCATTTTCACATGAAAGAATTTGAAGGATTGATTAAATGACAAAAACAAAAGAGCCAAAAATTTTTTATGGCTGGATTATTATTATCGCTGGTTTTTTAACCACATTTGCCGGAATGGGTGTCATAAATAGTATGAGTGGTGTGCTTCTTGTTCCAATAACGGAAGACTTGGGATTTACACGGGCGGAATTTACTTTCCATCGTTCTATTTTATTTTTGCTGGGTGCATGTTTTATGCCTTTGTATGGGCGGCTTTTTGAAAAATTTGGGGTTAAAAAAATAATGATTATAACCTCAATTGCAATTGCTTTTTGTATTTATGCATTTTCATGGGCAACAACTCTCAGCCACTTTTATTGGCTTGCGGTACTTAACAGTATTTTCATAACTGGTATAAGCTTTTTATCTGTAGGTTATCTAATAGCAAGCTGGTTTGAGGATAGGCGTGGATTTGTAACAGGTATTGCATTTGCAGGTTTTGGAATCGGGACAATGATTTTCATACCAATAAGCACGTGGATTTACGAACAAACAGATTGGCAAACAGTTTATCAAGTAATTGGAGTAATCGTTTTAATAATTGTTTTTCCAACAACTATGTTTTTAGTTAAAGATAAACCGGAGGATATTGGTCAAAAACCATACAGGAATAAAGAGGAGACAAAAACAATAAAATCAGTTGAAGCCAAAAATATATCATTCAAGCAAGCCTTAAAATCACCAGTTTTTTGGATGTTAATAAGTGCATTTTTTCTGCTGTCAATAATCCAAGGCGGTCCAAACTTTAACGCAATCCCATTTCTAACAGATATAGGTCATACAGAAGCTTTTGCAGCACTAGTAATGTCAGGGCTAATGTTAGCTCACACAATAGGAAATTTATCCCTAGGTACATTTTTTGATAAGTTTGGTATGAAAAATGGTGGTCTATTCTTAGGCATTTGTTGTATAATCTTCCCATTATTAGCCTTGGGTGCAGGAAATCAAATCTTTGTATGGCTGTTCGCAATTTTCTATGGACCGGCAAGTTCAGGATTTGTCCCTGTTGCTGTTGTTGTAACTTACTATTTTGGAGGGAAAAATTTTGCCCTAATTTTTGCCGTATTTAATATGGCAATGCAACTTGGCATGTCGATATCAGGCCCCGCAATGGCAATAGTTTATGATTTGTCAGGAAGCTATAATATTAGCTGGTTAATGCTTACTGTGTTTGGTGTAATAATTACTGCGTTTCTGTTTATATCATTTTTGGTAAATAAAAAGCCCTCTAAAGTAAGATAAGATACGTCATTAAGGATTGGGCTGCGAATGTTAATGCCTTTGCAACCCAGTCTTTTTGTGTAAAACTACATAAAAGGAAGAATTGCCATTGCTACAACACCTATGTTAATATATAATGTGTATAATTTCAGAAGAAGTCTTGTAAAAAAGTTTGCTCCGCAAACTTTTCACAACCAGTCGTGAAAACCGAAACCAAAGGTTTCGGCAGGAAAATGCGGAGCAGTTTCCTGGCACATGAAAAAGCAGTTCCTGTTCGGGAGTGGTAAGTTAAGAATGATGAAAAAAGAATCGATAATTGGTATAGGCATAGTTTTAATGGTGCTTTTAATAGTAGTGCCTCTTCCAACATGGCTTATTGACTTGCTTTTAATGGTTGTTGTTGCATTAGGGCTTGTTATTTTGCTTAATGCTATATACGCAAAAGAAGCTCTGGAAATGTCAATGTTCCCTTCGATAATTCTTATGATAACTCTCTTTCGGGTAGCACTAAGTTTGTCCACAACCCGTGCAATCCTACTGAATGGTTATGCAGGTCGAGTTATTGAGGTCTTTGGCGGCATTGTTGCGGGTGGTTCACTTGTTGTTGGTACAATAATGTTTATAATTATTGTTCTGGTAAACTTTTTAGTTATCACAAAAGGTTCGGAGCGTGTTGCTGAAGTTACCGCACGTTTTACACTTGATGCTATGCCAGGTAAACAAATGGCTATTGATGCTGATCTAAACACAGGGCTTATCAATGAGGACGAAGCAAAGGAAAGACGTAAAAAAATACAAGATGAATCTAATTTTTTTGGTGCGATGGATGGTGCAGTAAAATTTGTTAAGGGAGATGCTATTTTTAGCATCTTGATTGTGTTTATAAATATTATTGGTGGAATTACACTTGGAGCAACTGGTATGGCTACGGGTACACCAATGTCAATTGGTGAAGCTACAAATCTTTTTATGCTTCTCACAATTGGTGATGGTTTGGTGTCTCAAATCCCTGCTATTTTTATTGCACTTGCTACAGGTTTTATTGTAACAAAAGCGACTGTAGAGGAAGAAATTTCTACATCGTTGTCAAAGCAGCTTTTTACAAATCCACTTGTTCTTATGATTGGTGGAGCAGCTCTTGTTGCTCTTGGTATTTTTGCACAAATGCCAAGAATATTTTTTATCCCGGCAGGGCTTGCATTAGTTTTTGTTGGTTTTAGAATGACAAGAACAAAAACACTTCAATCAATCGAGACAGAAATTACAACAGATGATATTGAGGCTGAAGAAATGCGCCGCCCAGAAGATATGGTAGGACTTACCGACCTTGATATGATTCGTTTGTGTTTTGGCTATGGGCTTATCCCGCTTGTTGCAGCAGACCAAGGTGGGGATCTGTTGGAACGTGTTGTAATGATTAGACGAAACATAGTTCTTGAACTAGGTGCAATAATTCCTCAAATCCGCTTACAAGACAATATAAAACTTTCTCCCAACCAATATGCCATTTTTATAAAAGGTGTAGAAGTTGCCGGAGGTGAAATCATGTTTGACCACTATATGGCAATGAACTCGGGTTATGTAGAAGAAGAAATTGATGGTATTGAAACAGTAGAGCCATTTGCAGGGCTTCCGGCAATGTGGATTAGTGAATCCCAACGTGAGCGTGCAGAGGCTCTTGGTTACACGGTTGTTGACCCTCCTGCAATTATTGCAACTCACCTTACAGAGGTCGTAAGACAGCACTTGCATGAACTAATTACAAGACAGGACGTACAAAAACTGGTCAATCACGTAAAAGAATCTCATTCTGTTCTTGTTGATGAATTAATCCCAAAATATTTGACAATTGGTGAAGTCCAAAAAGTTCTTGCAAGTTTACTCAAGGAAAATATTTCAATTCGTGACCTTCTGACAATTCTTGAAACCCTTGCAGATTATGCACCAATAACAAGAGATACATCAATGCTGACTGAATACGTTCGTGCAGCATTAAAGCGTCAAATATCAAAGAAATTTTTTGGTCAAGGCATAAATACGGTAATTACGCTCGACCCGGCTCTTGAACAAATAATGACAAATCATATACAAAAAACCGAGATAGGGAGTTTTGTAAATTTAGACCGTCAAATGATGCAAAAAGTTTTCGATTCCCTTAAAAAAGAAGTAAACAAATTAACTCAACTTGGAGTCATGCCAATTATTTTAACAAATCCTTTTGTTAGAATGTATTTTAAACAAATGGTTGATGAAATCGCTCCAGAACTTGTTGTTCTTAGCTATGGCGAAATTGACCAATCAGCAGAAGTACAATCTGTAGGTATGGTAGGTGTTTAATGAAGGTAAAACGATACGAGGGTAAGAGCGAAGCGGCTATTATGGAGATAATCCATGAAGAAATGGGTTCAAATGCTACAATAATAAATGTAAAAGAAAAGCCTGCCACAGGTTTGTTTAAGTTCCTTTTTAAACCTTCTATTGTAATTACCGCTGCATGTGAAGATGACACAGAGTTTTTTGATTTGATGGCAAAAGCAGAAGCTGAGGAAAAGTTTGAAACTCCTCATGTTGAACGTAAACCAATTAACGCTGACCTTATAGGCAATACACAAAGCTCTGGTGTTGTTGGTTTAGAGGAATCAATGTCAATTCTTCTACAAGAAGCAAGAAAAGCTGCCAACCAAATTGAAACTGAAGAAGCAGAAAAACGTTCGGTAAAAAGCTCAATTGAAGCTTCAAAAACAGCTTCAATTGACGAATTATCAGCTAACGAAAATAAAAAATATAAACACAGCATGGTTCAACTTTTTTACGATACAATGTTAGCCCAAGAAGTTAGACCGGATGTAGCCACTCATATTTTACGTGAACTTGAAGGCATAGATGAATCAAGTCAAGTTGATGTTAAGCTTTTAATTAAAGCAGTTTATGGTAATATAGTTGACATACTAAAAAATCCTACTTTAATTGATACTAATAAGGGTTTACTTCAAACCATTGTTTTTATGGGACCAACAGGGGTAGGCAAAACAACAACTATAGCAAAGCTTTCATCAATTCTAGCACTAAAACATGGATTAAAAGTAGGTTTAATTACGGCTGATACGTACAGGATAGCAGCTGTTGAACAGTTAAAAACTTATGCAGACATTTTAGGTTTGGATATTCGTGTAGTTTATAATGCAAGTGAAATGTCAGAGCATTTACGTTCATTAAAAGCTAAAAATGATATAGTTCTAATTGATACAGCCGGTCGTTCTCACCGTAATCAGGAAAGTTTAAACGAGTTAAAAACCCTTGTTGACAATATTCCGGATAGTAAAAGATACCTTGTTTTAAGTGTTACTACACGATATAAAGATTTATGTAAAATAGTAAGCACTTACGACCAGATTTCTGACTTTAACTTAATTTTCACTAAACTTGACGAAGCTGAAACGCTTGGTTCTTTGATGAACATTTGCTGCCTTGCAGGAAAAAAAGCAGCTTATGTGACCTTTGGGCAAAATGTTCCAGATGATTTGGAAGCAATTAAACCGGATAAAATAGCAAAATCGCTTCTAGGACTTACAGATGGCGGGATTCATCCGTATTCGGAAGGCGGCGGTCCTTCATGATAGACCAAGCAAACAGACTTCGTGAACTCATGCGTGAACATTCTTCTGATAAGCGTACAATGCAAGTTGAACAAAAAACGGTAATGTCTGCTAGGGTTATAGCAATAGCAAGCGGAAAAGGTGGAGTTGGAAAGTCGAATTTTGCAACGAACATGGCAATTCAAATGCGTAAACTTGGCAAAAGGGTTGTAATAATTGATGCTGATTTTGGACTTGCAAATGTCGAAATATTACTAGGTGTTGCCCCAAAACACTCAGTGACGGATGTGCTAAACGGAAAAATTAATATGGACGCTGCACTTACAACTGGTCCAATGGGCTGCCTATTTCTTTCAGGGGGGTCTGGGCTATCTGCCTTAAACGAGTTAACCGATACTCAAATTATGAGATTAACTGACGGATTTTTACAGTTGGATAATTTGGCGGATTGTATTATTATTGATACGAGAGCCGGTTTATCAAATGCAGTAATGAATTTTATTAAAGCTGCTGCCGATACAATTGTTGTAACAACACCAGACCCAACAGCAATTGCAGATGCATATGCACTAATTAAGTCAATAAAATCATCAATGCCGGAAGTTGATACATTGAAATTAATAGTAAACTGTTCTGTAAATGATGCAGAAGCAAATGAAGTTTTTGAAAAATTAAGTGGTGTTTCGAGAAGATTTTTAGGTATTATAATTACTCATCTTGGGACAATACCGTATGATACATTTTTAATTCGTGCAGTAAGGAAACAACAGCCTGTTTCAATTATGTTTCCAAACTCTGAAAGTTCTAGGCGTTTCCATGGAATTTGTGCTAAACTTCTTGAGATGGAGACTGGCAAAAAGGGAAGTATTCAAAATTTTATGTTGAAATTAATGGGCAAATTTGGAAGATAAATTTTCTTGGGGGTAAGTAAAGTGCTAACGGAACAATTAAAATCTGGCTCAAGGGTGCAAATCCAGAACCCAGGGGACGGTCCAAGAGATGGGTATATGTGTAAAGTTGAAGTTTTTGTACCATCGAAAAATGAGGTGTTGGTTCATGCACCAATGAGCTATGGCAGGCTTGTAAGACTTAGAACAGGAGATAATTTTATATTACGACTCCTTACAGAGAACGCAACATTCAAGTTTAAAGCAACACTTCTTGCATACACCGATATAGATGGTTTTGACGTTTTGTGTTTTAAACTTGATGATAATGGCGAAAAAATTCAAAGAAGAAATGCATTTCGCTTTAACTGTGCAATAAAAGTTTCTTTTTCAGTAATTTATTCAAGTGGTGAGCAAAGTGAAAGAGATGAGGGGCTTATTATTGATTTAAGTGCCGGTGGCGCAAAAATGTTTTCAAATAAAAAATTAAGCAAGGGCTATTTATTAAACCTTGACTTACAAATTGGTGAATCCCTTGTTGTAGCTTTTGGTGAGGTAAAAACCTTAAATGAGTTGCCAAGAGGGCAAAAATACACCTATCAATATGGCATAAGTTTTACCATGATGCCAGAATCAGATCAGGAAGTAATAATAAGATATATGTACAAATTGCAGCGTGAATCATTAAAGAAAGCACGCCCAAGATAATATTCGTTAAAAAAGTTTGCAAAGCAAACTTTTAACATCCAGCTGTGAACACCGAAACCAGAGGTTTCGGCAGGAAAATGCGGAGCATTTTCCTGGCACATTAAAAAAAGGAGAGTTAATATGGCAAAAATAAGTACAGAAAATTTATTTAGTGACACTCATTTAGATGTTTTGAAGGAAATTGGAAGTATGGGAACTGCTCATGCAGCAACTGCTCTTTCAAAAATGATAAACAAAAAAGTGTCTATGCCTGTCCCCAATGTATCTTGGGTAGAGTTTAAAAATGTTGCTGACTTTGTTGGTGGTCCTGAAAATGTTATTGTTGGAATTTTAGTTTCTCTTTCCGGTAATATTCAGGGTATGATGATGTACTTAATGGATGTTCAAGCTGCCCATGACCTTGCAGCAACGGTTCTTGGTGATGCTTCAGAAAGTGCAGATAAATTTGTATTCACAGAGATGGAAAAAAGTGTAATTGAAGAGTTGGGTAATATTTTAGTAAGCTCATATCTAGGTTCACTTGCTGGACTTACAAATTCGCAAATTAAGCCATCTATTCCTTTTATGTCAGTTGACATGGCAAATGCAATTCTTTCTGTACCGGCAAGTGAGTTTGGAAAAATGGCAGATAAAATTTTGTTTATAGAATCTCAAATTGCAGTAGAGAATGTAAGCTCTTCTGGTTGTTTTATACTTGTGCCTAATCTACACTCTTTTTATAGGATATTGCGTGCTTTAGGGGTGGAATAAAAATGATCACTAAAATGATTGTTGTAGGAATGGCAGATTTAAACGTCACAAAGAGCCCTGGAGTTCTAACGACATTAGGGCTTGGTTCTTGTGTTGGAATTGCCCTCTATGACCCACTTTCTAAAGTTGCAGGTCTTGCGCATATTATGCTTCCAGACTCAAAGGCAATACAAAATAATTCAAACAAGGCAAAGTTTGCGGATACAGCACTTGTTAAATTAATTGAGGATATGGAGAGGCTTGGGGCAAAACGCAGGAGTATGAAGGCAAAAATTGCTGGTGGTGCTCAAATGTTTGCTTTTAACGCAACTAACGATAATTTGCGTGTTGGTGACAGAAATGTTGAAGCAACTAAGAAAATGCTTATGTTGCATGGTATTCCACTAATTGCATCAGAAACAGGGGCAAGTTTTGGTCGTACTGTTGAGCTTTATGCAGAAGACGGTAGATTTTTAATAAAGGCTATTGGGCAAGGCATTAGAACTTTATAATGGGGGAATAATTATGTCATATCAACTGAATAAGCTCCATTTATTAATATGTATACTTGCAGCGTTTACTATAACTGCTGGATTTATTATTCATAATTTACTTGGAAACCCTTTTGGGCTTTTTACTATGGTTTTGTGGGTTTGTTCTGTAATTGTTGTGTTTTATTTTATTGGTCATATGGCACGAGGTTATTTAATAAACAGTGTTTTTGTTCAAAAAGAAGAAGAATTAATTGAAGTTGAAAGTGAAATAGAAAATGAGTTTACGGAACTTGAAACTCCAGAAGAAATAGCAGAAAATACAATGGAGTTTTCCGACGATTTTACTAATTATGAAGATGAAACATTTGAATTGGAAGAAGATTTAGAAACTATTGCCTTAGGCGAAGTATCGTAGGTGTAGATTTAAAATGACAAGTCTTGACAAATTGTGGCAAGCTTATAGTGCTGGCAAGAGTCCGGCAATAAAAGAAAAACTTATAATCCATTATGCTCCGCTTGTAAAATATGTGGCGGGGCGGCTTCTCATACACATTGGCCAGCATGTTGAATTTGATGACTTAGTTGGTTATGGGGTTTTTGGGCTTATTGATGCTGTTGAAAAATTTGATTATGGAAAAGGTGTAAAATTTGAAACTTATGCTTCTTTTCGTATTCGTGGCGCAATAATTGACCATATCCGTAAATTAGACTGGGTACCAAGGACATTGCGGCAGAAAAATAAACAAATGGAGCAAGTTATTAGTAAACTTGAAGAAGAACTTGGTAGAAAACCAAGTGATGAAGAAATTGCTAAAGAACTTGACATAAGCGTTGCAGAAGCTAAAGAAATGATTAAAAAATCTGCTGTACTTTCCACAGTTTCTCTTGATGATTTTATGGATCAGAATTATGAATCGTCGATTGCACCTCTTGTTGCAAATAAGGTTGATTCACCTGAAGAGCAAAACGAACAGCGTGAGCGAAAAGAAATGCTTGCAGAAGCAATTGATAAACTTTCGGATAAGGAAAAATTAGTTGTAACATTATATTATTTTGAAGATTTAACTTTGAAAGAAATCAGCAGTATAATGAAAGTTTCGGAATCAAGGGTTTCACAAATACACACAAAAGCCATTTCCAAACTACAGGGGAAACTTGGAAAATACAAAGGATTATTGTTTGCGTAATAAAAAAGTTTGCGAAGCAAACTTTTAACAACCAGTTGTGAATACCGAAACCAAAGGTTTCGGCAGGTAACTGCGGAAGCAGTTTCCTGGCACATTAAAAATTTATGATGCAGACTTTCTTAATAAAGGGGTGGAAAAAATGGCGAAAATGGGGGAATATTTCGACATTGTTGTCAGGGAAGACGGTATATATTTAGTTATATTAAACGTGGATGATTTTGGAAGGGTTTCCCGTTCGGAGGCTATGGCGATAGTTGAAGCATATGGCGTTAAAGATGCAGACTATATTGCCATAACCGAAGCCACCAAAAATCCATCAGTTGGAATGGAAATAAAAATTTCAAATAGCACATATATTTACCAGGTGAATGAATCAATTGCTATTGAGGTTAGCGAAGATAGAATGGAAGCATTTGTTGTTTTTTCTGAGCCTGTAAACAAAGGCGAATTGATGAGTCGTGATGCAGTTATAAATGCAGTAAAAGACGAAAAAATTATTCCTGATGAAAAGCTTGTTGATGCCGCAATAAATAACAAAAGATATGGACGAAAGTTGATTGTTGCACGTGGTGTTGAAGCTACAAAGGGAACTGACGGGTTTTTGCAGTTTCATTTTGATAGAAGTAATATAAAACCAAAACCAAAAATCATGGAAGATGGAACTGTGAATTTTAAACAACTTGGTATGTTTAAGCTTTGTAATCGTGGTGATGTTTTGGTTACGAGTGTGCCTGCTCGTGAGGGTATTGATGGTGTAGATGTTTATGGGAATGTAATACAATCTATTAAGCCACGTCATGCTGCTGCAATTCCTAAGGGGAAGGGGACTGTGCTTTCTCCAGACGGGCTTCATTTAATTGCTGATGAAAGTGGGCAATTGACTTTGGCTGAGGGGAAAATTAATGTTTCACCTCACCTAGAAATTGAACAGAATGTAGATAACTCTACTGGAAATGTTGAATTTAACGGGCAAGTAACGATAAAAGGTAGCGTCGTTTCTGGTTTTATGGTTAAAGCTATTGGAAATATTGAGGTTTTTGGAACATGTGAAGGTGCAAAGCTTATTTCTTCTGAAGGAAGTATTGTACTAGCCAATGGTATCCAAGGCTCTGGCAAAGGTGAAATTGTTGCAGCAAATGATATAACTGCTAAGTTTATTGAAAATTGCCAAGTTACTGCTGGGGGTAATATTACGGCAGATTCTATAATGAAATGTCATATAAAATGTGATGGAAGTGTGACTGTTGCCGGCAAAAATGGATTGCTTGTTGGAGGTTCGCTTGTTGCTGGTGAAAAGCTTGTTGCTCAAACTATTGGTTCTCCAATGGGAACGCTTACCGACATTGAAGTTGGAGGGTCGCCTAATGAACTAATAAGACAAAAAGAACTTGTTGCAGATTTTAATAAAATAAAAATGGAATATGAAAAATGTGACAAAGCAGTACAAACTTTAACTGCGCTACGTAAGAAAAATGAATTGCCTGATGATAAAAAAGCTATTTTGGTCAAAATGGTTAACATGAAGATGGTTTGTAGGGATAAAATGACTAAATTGCAAGGTGAAATTGATACGATAACACGAAATCTTGCAGTTAGTATTGGAACTGTTTCTGCTTCCAAAGTTATTCGTCCTGGTGTGCGTATTACTATTGGTAATATACAGCTTGCAATAAGAGATGAGTTGCATAACTGTAGGTTAAGAAGTAATGGTGAAAAAATAGAAATTGGTCCTAACTTGTAAGATTTTTGGAGGTGTTTTAGAATGTTGCGTCCAATAGATATGACTTTAACAATTCAACATGCGGCTGATGCTCATCGTGCTGGAGCAAATGATTCTAATGCGGCACGCCCTGAGGTTGCACAGCAAATGTTTACTGATTCTCTTGAAAAGCAACTTCGTGCACAGGAGAAGCAAGTTATCCAATCACATGAGCCTGAAAAGGGTGATGTTAACCCTGACAGAAAAGGAGACGGAAGCGGTTATAACGCTAAACGTAAACCAAGACAAGCGAGGCAGGTAAAAAAAACAGATACTCAAAAAACTACTGGTGAAAGTATGTTTGACATAATGGTATAGCATTTCCGCATGAAATTGAGTCTCGTCTGTCGTCGATTCTGCGTTGAAGCGTTCGCAGATTCGACTCGTCCTCAACTCATTTCATGTGGAAATGCTCTATAAGGAGATATTTTTTTGGAAACTAGTGTAATACTTGTTTTTTTAATTGTTGGACTCTCGGTAATAAGTGTGGCTTCTATTGGAGCTACGCTTTTTATGTGGTTTAGGAGAGAGGGTTTTAGAAACTACACTGATGTTGAAAGAAAAATTGCTGAAATGGATAAAGTTTTGGAGAGTTCTTTGCGTGAAATAAATAAAATGGGAATAGCTGTTGTTCATGAGGTTGAGGAGAAACATAAAGCTACTTTGTTTTTGTATGAGTTGATGGAAGAAAAGATGAATGAACTAAAAAGTGAAGTTTGGAATAAACCTGCTTTAGTTCATGAAGCTCTTGATGAAGATGTTGTTTCTGAAATGGTTGCACAGTATATTAAAATTCATAGTGGAAATCTTCAGGATTCTTCCGAAAATCATGATTTAGATGCAGAGAATATTTTTGATGATATTATAACTAATGAAGTTTCTATAGAAGAAGAAATTTCTAATAATTATAAAGAACGTCCTAAGTTCACAAATTCTAAGCATAAAATTATTTGGGAGCTTTATAATCGTGGGTTTGGGGTTTTGGAGATTGCAAAAGAGCTTAATATGGGGCAAGGAGAAGTTAAGCTTATTATGGATTTAAATAATATTGCATAAAAAAGTTTGCAAAGTAAACTTTTAACCACCAGTTGTGAACACCGAAACCAAAGGTTTCGGCAGGAAAATGCGAAGCAGTTTCCTGGCACATAAAAAAGTTGTGAACATAAAAATTTTATAGAGGTGAAAGTATGAACATTATTAGAAGTAAAGTTGTTGAGCTAAGTTCTGTACCTGCGATTGCTTACAAAGTTCGGCTTAAAACTGGCGGCAGTGGGATTAAATTCCACCGCACAGACAAAGAAGAATCGGCATTTGCTTTAATTGACAAACGTTCTGGTGAGGCTATGCTTGACGAGCGTGTTAAATCAGAGCTTTTTCCTGAAGAAGCATTGTTGGAAGCTACAGAGCTTTTAGTTGGTTTGCCTTATTCTGCTCGTGGTAAGGTCAAATTTATTGTTTCTGAAACAGTTGATGATGACGAAGTTTGTGTACCGGAAGATGAAGCACCGGGGACACACAGTGACACCTGTGCAAATGTTATTGATAGTGATGAGTTTGTTGCTATTGTTGGAATGTACAGTGATGTAAATGGAAAAATGAATTATCAGCTTATGAATAAACAGTTTATCCAATTTGCTTCAAAGAATAAAACAGTTACTGATTTGGTTGGAAAAAGAGCTTCTGTAGATGAAATTTTGCTAAGTGTTGTAAAAAATCGTGCTTCATTTCTTGCCGGAAAGCGTGAAAACTTAGGAGATAATGAGGCACTTGCGCTTATTGATGCAATTGAAGATATCGACCCACGTAGTGCATTTAAAGAGCTAAAACTTCATATTAGGAAGTTACTTGCTAGATAGGGGACTTTGGATTATGCTTATTGTAACCAGTGAAAATATTAGTGGAAAAAATTTGCATCACTTAGGTTTAGTGCAAGGCAGTACAGTTAGAGCTAAACACATTGGTAAAGCTTTGCTTGCCGGGCTTAGGCAAATTGCTGGTGGAGAGATTCATGAGTATACTGAGCTTATGTATGAAGCTAGGCTTGACGCTACAAATCGTATGGTCGAAGCTGCTAAACGCCTTGGTGCTGATGCCATTATAGCAACAAGATACAGTACCTGTTCTGTAATGGATGGAAACTCGGAAGTTATGGCATTTGGTACCGCTGTTAAATTTGTTTGATTTATAAAAAAGTTTGCTCCGCAAACTTTTAACAACCAGTCGTGAACACCGAAACCAAAGGTTTCGGCAGGAAAATGCGAAGCAGTTTCCTGGCACACAAAAAAA
>Ga0131853_10005016_pt1 | contig 23837 bp, 21 predicted proteins | sample TergutLab28metaG_FD_92764 | JGI IMG/M metagenome (GOLD analysis project Ga0131853, IMG submission 92764) | Labiotermes labralis P1 segment gut microbial communities from Petit-Saut dam, French Guiana - Lab288 P1 (version 2) (version 2) | ecosystem: Host-associated > Arthropoda: Insects >...
CTAGACCTCTCTATAACTAGAAGACCAACCTGCCTTAACATAAGCATCTTCCACAAACCTACCTCCACTGACACCACCATCAATTTCCTCTCCAATCACCCGCTTGAGCATAAAATGGCAGCACACCGTTACCTCATCCACAGAATGTACACACTCCCACTTGACAAAGAGCAACAGGATAGGGAATGGCATCACACAGTAAACACTGCATACAGCAACAATATCCCCCAAACCCTCCTATCCTGACTAAGACACAGAATACAACAGAAATACTCCCTACCCAAGACCCCCACCCCCACTACCAACCCCCACCCCACCATTAAGAACACTAAATGGGCCACCTTCACTTACACATCACCACAGATCAGGAAAATTACCAACTTATTCAAACACACCAACGTACGAATTGCCTACAAGTGCACCAACACAATCTCACACCTGTCTAAACCTACCAACAAAGCAATGCTCCCACCCTCACCCTATGACAGGAGTGGCATCTACAAGCTCACATGCAACAAGGCGTATGTGGGTCAGACTAGCCAGAACCTAAGGCAATGTTACAAAGAGCACACCCGCTACATAAAAAATAACAACCCACAGTCTGCTTATGCCCTCCATATCCTTAACAATCGGCATGAATACGGCCCCATGGAGAAAACAATGACCCTCCTAAAACCCGTCAAAAACGCCTCCTTATTAACCCCATATGAACAGTTCTGCATACAAGCATTTCACAAATCTGGAAGGCTCATTTCCAAACAAAATCCCGGTGAACCCAACCCACTGCTCCACCCCTCCCACCCTCCTACATGACCCTGCTAGTTGAACAGTAGCCTTCACAGCGCAGCGCCCCACAACCACTACCAACCACATCCAGCAGAACCAGGTATGTAGCTGATTTCACATTATATCTCCACCCACTGTACCAACCTGCCCATCACTGGCATACTCCCCCTAGTGTACCTAATAACACCTGCACCACACACCCCTCCCATCAAACAGGCACAACGCATGCATCTGATTGTTGCATCTTGTTGGTTTTCTCTCTCTCTCTTCACAATTTGCTCACGATGCATGGTCACAGAAACCTAAAGTCTGCTGATATAGTGTTCACAATAATAAATACTGCTCTGCCACTCTGTTTCAACACTGCCGAATGGGTAATCACAAAAGCTATTTTTAAAGCAACCTGACAGTATGTAAATATAATATGTTTTCTTAAAGTCAGCATCTCTAACATCAAATTAATGTTACCTGACTTGAAGGTGGTGTTAGGGATAAACAGTTGGAGCAACTGAAGAGGTTCACTCTCAATCACAGAAAACCTGACATGATGTAAAAATACTTACAACATAGCAGTCTGGGCTGATTGTGCTGCCATACCAGAATATTAAACACTGTGACCACATGCCAACAAAATATCTGCTCCAATCTGTGTGACAATAATGTGAGGTTTTAAATGTAAATGCTTTAATATGAGTAGTGCTGCTTCTAAAATATTTTGGGGACAGTGTTTTAAACTGAAAACATTTTATGTAACATTAATGGAATTCACTTAAAGGCCACAGGAAGAAGCACAGCACACTGTGTGTTGTCCGTCATCGATCTGCTTCATTAGCCTGTTGATTAAAGGACTAATGACATTTCGGATGATCAGCCATGCCAATGCAGAATATATTTTCAGCATTCTGGAGACTTATTCCTGGCATACGAGCTGTACAGCTTCTAGCCAAAGAAGGGTCATCTTACAAAAGGGTAGGTCCAGGCATATACCGCAACCACTGTGGGTGTGGTTAGGAATGTGCTGGACAGACAAGCCCCACTGTAGAGATGTGATGTAAGGAATATGCAGGTCATGGTTTCAGCTTTGAGCACACGAGTTTGAACTACACAATACTTGAATTGCCTAGGGAAAGAGGTAATTCAAGTTGGCTACATCCTGTCAAATTTAACACTGATAATTGACACTTCCTAAGTTGGTCCTGGAACAGCTACTGGCATACTTCACGTCAACAACTAAGAACCAATAGGGTCACTTGCTAACATCCCACATTTTGCATGTTAAGCAACAGTGACTTGGCCCTAAGTATTCTGAGTGAACATAAAACTACCTACTGCTCTATCTTGTTGGTCCACTTGGAGACAAAGACACTGGGCTCAGAGAACAACTGTGTATATATACAATGAACAGTGACACTTTTCACATCATTAGTCTGTCATAATAGTCATAGAATAAGACCTGAGAATGTTGGAAATACATGCCATATTAGTGTGGCTGTTGCCTAAGAATACATAATTGTAGTTACTGTAAATGTTTCATGTCTAATGCATGTGGTGTACAGTACTCAGTACAATTGGGACTGAAAGTATGTATATTCAAATGTTGTAAGACTAAAATGGAGATTTTCTGCAGTCATTCTTCTGGGATATTGTACTCCACCACTGTGTGTTTGATGCCAGAAGTTTTGAGATCACTAAACAGTGTTGATATTTTGGGCAGCAAACACCCAGGAATGGAGTGTGAAATCCCAGAAGAGCAAAAACCTTAATTCACTACTTTACAGGCCTGAAAACTGACATTAAGATCATCACTTGAGCTCTGGAGATATATATAATATGTTGCTATTACAATGAAGCCAGGGTTTTGTTGGGACAAGAGACTCTTTATCCAGAATATGTAGATCTGCTGTGGGGCCCATAGTGTCCTGTTCAGCGGGTACAAGGATCTTTTTCCCTGTGGTAAAGGAATTGGGCATGAAGCTCACCACCCACTTCCATTTAGTGCTAAGGTTAAAAACAAGTGGAGCTATTCCTCTACTCCTCTCACCTGCCTTGGTAGCCTCTTTATGTTGTCATTCAAGAGCATTACTCCACCAAAGACCAAGTGACTGGTATTGTGGGTGATACATTTTGTGATTTTCTTTAGTTCCTCCTGGTAAGTGTTAGGATGGTCCTTTAAAATGTGCCTAAGCTGATTCGTTATTAATTCACTTTTTGTGTTTGCACTGTAATTTGCGGTTCACTGCTCTATAACCTTTATAGTGAACATCATAATTAATAAATATTAAAGCAAATTAACACCATGAACAGACATGCCATATTTGTATATATCACAACAATTTTTTGTTGTTGTATTATGCTTGTATTTATTTTATGTGATGTTTCAAGACATTGTAATTGTACTATTTTAATTCATACTTGCAGGAGTTTTCCAAATATGGCCACATCAGAAGATTTCGTCTTGTTAGAGACATAGTGACGGGTTCCTCTAAAGGTTATGCTTTCATTGAATACGAAAAGAAAGATGCAGCAAATCGAGCATACCATAATGCAAATAATTTGGTAATCGAGGGAAAAAGGATTTTTGTTGACTTTGAATGTGAGAGAAAACTTCCTGGATGGAAACCTCGGCGATTAGGTATTTATTTTATTATTTTCTATTTTACTGTACTTTGATAAGAGTAAAGATTTCTAATTTCCGTCCTTTGTGATTATGATCAAGATGTAACCAAAGATGTATTGCAGTTGGAACTCCTTCTTTATACAGGGGAGGTTATCAGTTAATTGTTTGTCAACTGTCATAACTGACACAGGTAAATATTGTGATATTCCCTTAAAAATAACTCTCAACAATGTTACTTTACATTTTACTGAATTTGGTATTCATAATCACACCTTCATTTGAACTGTGTAACTGATTTGATTTTGTATTATTCACTAAACCGTGACACAAACATGAAACTGCATATTGATGTAAATTTTCTTATCATAATTTTCCAAAAGTAGAGTGGTTACCTTGTGGTATATGGTAATTGATAGCATGCTTAATTAATGGCAGTGTGTTCTAGGAGCTGAAATGTAACTATTTTGTACATACCATGTGTGTGTGTGTGTGTGTGTGTGTGTGTATATATATATATATATATGTATATATATAAAGTGCAAGGCAGTTGGAAATTTAATTGTGTTTTATACCATTTGATGACCACCTTATTAAATTAAGTGTAACTGTGTGAATGACAGTTTTAGCTCACGGTAAATTAATAAAGGGAAGTAGGAAAAAATGGAGATCAGCCATTACACACGCCTGTTATGAAATGACACTGTTCAATGCTGTAGCATTATTTTAAGTGTATAAAATATATATGCCATGGACTCTGATAAGTACGTCAGTAAAAGGGACTATTAGTGGGGTGGTAGGGCTTCGTTTCGCAGTAGGAGCAGGGATTTCTTTGTTGACAGTACAACACAAAACTTAACATAGCCCAGCCAGCTTCCTGTTTAGTGTATATACCAGGACTTCTTCCCTGAGGGTAAGGACAACTAGAGCATGAAACTAATTACTATGCTATCTTGAGTGTCAAAATCTAAAATGCAGTAGATTAAGTTTTTTGTCCCCATTTATGTTCCTGGTATGGTCCTTTTGGCTGCAGAATAGTTTTAAGTGTGGCAATGGATACAAAACTGTAACTCCCAGTTGTGTCCATTTTAATTTATGTATCAACATTTTTAGGTTTACATGGTTAAAAGATTACTGTTTGTGTAGATACAAACATGAACTATATTCAAAGATCAAACTGTGTCCTTTTATCTTAAATGACTTTAAATGTTTCAGGAGGTGGATTTGGTGGTAAGAAAGAATCGGGACAGTTGCGTTTTGGTGGAAGAGATCGACCTTACAAAAAACCTTTGCCTGTTCCTGGATTGAAAATAGAACGCGAGGTCAGGAGGAGCAAGGATTAAATTAAATATATTCATTGAAATATATGAGTAAAAGCATGGGAAAAGGAGCAAGCTTGTAGGAATTATTTATGTCCAATAAAGAATGAAATGAGTTGTGTCTGTCCATGTGTATGTTACCGTACAAGCATAACTACAAATACTGTGATTTACGTAGTGTTTTATATTGAAAACTGTTTCTAAATTAACAGATGATCTTCATATCATATTAAGGTTCTGTAAAATGTTCTGTTTATTTTCGTAAGTATACAAGAAATAACTACTGTAGCTTCATTGTGTAGAAGTTCTTCAGAAGCTGGTTAAAAATTCCAAACTTAATGAATCTGAAGTTTCATTACCATCTTCACAAAAGCCTTCTGGTCCATGTCTTGATCACATGGAACCAGTCCACACCTTCCCGTTCTGTTCATTAAAGACTGATTTTAATAACCATGTATGCCTTCATTTTCAAAGTGGTCCCTTCTTAGCTCCGAAAAAGGTGAGAATTTTATTCAGCACCATCACCATAAATCCTGCAGTCAAATTTTACAAAAAAAATTAAGGGATCATTTCATTTTATTCCTATTTTGTCTACCTTATGTTGCCAAATTTTACTAAATTTTTGGAGAGGCATACTCCATGCATCATATAGTTCAGAAGCTTGGGGCTGATAAACACCTCGTGCCCTTAAATGGTTTGACATCACTGCCTGTAATATACAAGCCAGACAGGCAAATCAACACTCACAAAACCCTGTGTTGCTGTCCTTCATGACTGATTACAGACCTGTTTGTACTTGATTTATAATTGTGTTGTAAACACTCATATATTTGACATGCAAGCTGTTCCTACATAACAGAAGTCATGTCCATTAGTTCTGTGGGGCTTAGTGGAGGATGAGGTATTTTGCTAAGTACATGTGTGGACATTTGAATGACCTGCTGCTATATATGTAGTGGTTACTGAAACCTGTATTGGCTTTTTCACCCACCATTTGAATTACATTCAAAGGATAGGAATACAGTACAAAAGTTTATTGACAGAAATGAGCTGCTTCATGGTTGCATGGTGCTGGAAAATCATGTCCTTGCCTCTTGTGAATGATGAACAAAAATATGATGGTAAAGATAATTGAGAACTTATGGACAAGGCACATTATTGCCAGGGATAGACTGTATTATAATTGTGTTTTTCACCTTGTGTGCCCACACAGTGGATTTAGTTTTCATTTACATTTCTGAATTGTACAATTTGTGTCATCATGCAGGGAAAAAAAAGGACTGCTAGGACCATAAAAATTCAGTGATATTCTTGTGACAAAAGTAGGGCCACCTACTATTTGTGATGATGATATTTGTTGTACATTATCCTAGAGAGGGGAAATGAATTCAGGCAGTAGCTGTAACACATTTATAGCAGACTAACATCTTTAAAATTTAATTTATGAGTTAAAGTAATTTCTGGACACTAGTTCTGTACTCAAGGAGCCACACAGTAATTAAAAAACAATGTGTGAAATGTATGCGAGGGTATTTTCTTCCATAGTATGGTGACATTAAAGATGTGGGTTCTAATGTTTCTGCACCAAACCTTTATCAGAAGTGTTTTTCTTGGAACACTGCTGTCATTCTACTTCTGTGTACTACCCACATATAACTTCACAAAAAATGGGTGAATAAATATAAGCTGTCAACGAATATGAACCCAATATTTCAAGTTTTTGCAGCAGTTGTTGATCGGGTGGTCCACTGTGTGATTCATGCACCGTATAGTACTGAGTTTGCCAAAAATTCGGAAAAGTACTGCCTCCGTCTTCAGCGTGGATTTTTATGCACTTCTTTCAGCACAACTATTTAAGCATCTACGGTAACCAGTCACCCAGACGATTGCAGCAGCGCGTTGCTCGGGAACGCCCCGATACCTATCTGGTACACGGCGTAGAAACCAAAAATAAGCCACGGCAATTGAACGTCGCTAACGTCGTAGTGAACATTATCGTGAGCCCATAGGGGTGTCTGTGAGACCACCAAGTTTAAGACGCGACGAAACCTGAAGTCTACCGAATGCAACGCACCTACCCTGGCATTGGGAATAGTCGTCGTCACGGATAATATAAGTCTGGAAGTCTATTGCATGCGGGGAAATTTCCTGACTATCTGTGCAACCCAGGGAGAATTGAAGATCCAAAATATGAAAAAGAATAGTCTCCGTACACGTGAAATTTAAACATACGATGCCTAAAAATATTGTCCATCTTGAATGATACTTCTGCTATAATGGTCTAACCAACCATAAAACCGCGTTCGCAGTACGTAGATGATTAGTCCACAGTTCGTCTGAATTAGTCCATGGTCGCTCGGTGTATTGATAGGGTTACCAACAGAAATTTAACTCCCGCAAAACTTTGACATTGATGTCGATCCCGTTGTTAAGAAGAAATTTGTTTTACAGGCTGGAAAGTGGGAAACAAAAAAGACAAACGTTGAACATCGAGAAGGACATTGGGTTTTGCTGATATGGCTGCTCTGTCTGGCACTTCTTGTAGCAGGTTGTGTGATGGAATTTGAATGACGGAGGTTTTTGACATAAGTTGAATTTTCATTGTCACTAATGTAGCAATTCAGCCTTTCAGTTCTAAATATTCTACAAAGCTTACCATTTTAAAACAGTGTATTGTATGTCATACCATGCATTTTTTGGAATTGATAAAAAGACATTGGTTTTTGGCCGGCACAATGGTGGCGATTTTTTTTGCAGAAATTTTCCCAGAACTAGGAGCAAAGGAAGGCAAGATAGATTTATTCTTTAATTATTTATAACACACTTATTGGGTGTTTTGGGCTATACAAGAAGCTTTTAATGTCAGAATAATTGCCACTAACCAAGACTGCATACGTAGGGGAAAATTTCGTGCCCATAGGATATTCATCTGTGGCATTTAAGTATGTGACCATATGGTGTGCATGAAATATCTCGGGCTGTTAAAGCTAGTAGGGCTATTGAGTGTAATGTTTGTCTTGTGTAAATGCAGTCATTGAAATATGGTCCGTCATTTGTAAATGCGAAGTGCTCTACATGAATATTGCCTGTAACTGTAGTGTTCCGTCTGGATAAAAATACGGTAGTTGTACTGCTGCTCGTATTTTTTTGACTTAGCACAGTATGCAAAGTAACTAGCTACAGCTAGGTGGGCAGTCATTGGGATTCTTTTTTATTTTTCACTTCCCAGGCATAATCACCCATGGGCTCATCCAACTTCTTTTCCCAGGGAAAAACTGGCAGGTAGTGAAGTTGCCTATTTTCGTCAAAAGAATATGTGGCATATCTCCACACTACTGTATACTTATCAAGGAAAAATGTATGGTGGTGCTGTAAATTAGGCCAAGAGTAATATACTGAAATTCATACTCATATTGCTGTACCTTATTTCCATTCCATTTATAGTTCCATTAATACCAGATCAGTGTTACACTGAAACAGGATCATTTGGATGGAAGATATGAAATATAACATCCTATCTATATCGTCAGGGTAACTAGATATGAAGACATCAGATTCCACAAGATTGTTATTCACCTCAAAACTCATTTTTAATAGGATAGTGTTAAAATTAATGTTTGACATAATAACAGAAAACAGTCAATAATCATTATGTATGTTGACAGTAGTATATTAACATAAGCAGGAAGTGAGAATGAAGAATGAGATATAACCATGTTCACACACCCTTGCTTGTCACATGACCTTTTACATCTTCAGCACTGCACTGCACTCATACATTACCTTAATGTGCAATAATACTGTCACAGAGTTTTAAAGAAACTGCAGTAATATTGCCTATAACATCATACACATCAGGTCACTCTGGCAACTGGTATTTTTTTTTGGGGGGTCCTAATATTTGTTGATCCTCTGTATGGGATTTGCTTCATGCCACCATTCTGGCACCTAGAATTTTGAGGTGACTTGTAGATTTTTGGAAAACTTGTGCACCCCTAACTTAATATATATCTGAAGTGCCATTTTAATGTATTGGTCTCTTACAATGACAGTTTGACAGAAACCTTTCTTCTATACATATGTGATTATTCCAGTCATTCAGAAAATGATGTCTTGAAGTCTCAATTCCTAATGATTGCAGAAACGATGAAAACTGTGTTTGTCACTTTCAGTCTTGACTGTAGCCCATCCATCAGTTGGTGTAGTTGAAATTTGATTTTGCAGGTTGTTGAAGGATCAGAAATGAATGTTAATGAGCAAGCAGACTGGCACTTGAGCAAACAGTGGGCTCATACTGAATGTTTTGTGTGTGTGTGTGTGCACATGTGAGAACAGGTGTGAGCGTGTGTGTGTGTGTGTGTGTTTGGCCACATCAGCTGCTCACTGTGGTCACTTAAAGTACTCATCAATCTCTGCGTAGTTAGGGGTGGAGTAATAAATAACAGTACAAATTAAACTACACAGTTTAAGCTTTCACAGTGATTCACTTTTAATCTTGATTCTTGATATTGGTGATGTGGAGAGTGGGCTGTTTTAGTGATGTTTTGGGCATATGTGCTCCTTCCATCTTCAGGGTCAAAATGAGGGAATAACACTATATGGGATGCACTTCTATCCCATGCAATATGTAAATGTTTACAATTCTTCATTCACTGTCACTTCAGAATAATTGTATTCCTTCAACAGAAACACCATTTATAGGTGAAAATTATAATGCAGTTGAAGTATGATTATGTAGCTTTGTTTGCGCACAGATGTTTTTTCACATCTGAAACTCTCATGTATGTGGGCTGCCACCATAGTGACAATAAATAAAGGGACTCTTACCATTGTAGAATGAGTTTATTAATATGGTGACCAGAAATGTAACATTGATAGATTTTTTTTTTTATGTTGTTGAAATGGCAGCCATGACAGGAGTTTCTGTTATTAAAATACAACCAAGCGCAAAGTACTTGTGTTCATTTGCAGTGGTGGCTTGAGTTTGTGTCATTAAAATGAAATCTCAAAGTCTAACATGTATGTTCCTAGCTACCCTAGCTTAGGTTTCTGTCACCAGTATGAACACTCAGAATCCAGTTTTGCTGGATTACAATTTTTGCATGTTAGAAACTTCACTTTCTTGGTTGTATGTTGTCAAGCCCTATACAGTATGTTGAGTTCTTCAGTATGCTAGAAGAAAAGATGGCACAAATGGAAGTATATCTTACCATGTTCAGTCATAAATATTACTACTGTTAATGAAGTAAAAGTAATTTGAATTGCTGGTCAATAAATTCTAAACGTTTAAGTCTTGGGTGGGAAGTAACTGTGTACCCTGTTATTTGTTAGGAATAGTAAGGGTTCAGATTATACTGTCACAGAACCAAGGGAGGGGGATGAGCCTCAGTGTCACCCCCTTTCTTGGTTGTGAGGGGCTGCATGCTTGGACAGGTGCACAATCTCTTATCCAAAACTCTTGGTACCAGATGTGTTTCATAGCTCAGAATTATTTAGATTTTAGAAAGGTGATACAGTGCATATGATTTAATCAAACACATTACTATTTCTGAACTGAAGTGTACAGCTATTTGCCTAAAGTGAAATGAATAAAGACTATAAATAGTATTGTAGTTTATTTATACTCCCCCCACCTATGGTGCTTCAGCTGTATTTGAGTCATGGGGTTTCGAAACAATTTAGGTTTTACAAGGTAGGGTGGTCAGCCCTACATTCAACCCCCAGCAATCCTAGAGGACTCATGGGCTGCTTCCTCGTCTGGTTTCTACCGCTAACCTGCCTGTCTTGGAAGGCCCTACCAGTAACTACCACCAGTATAGCTTGGTGGATCATTGAAACACACAAGCCAAGCCGCCATTCATCAAGATCCCGCAACCCTTAGGTAGAATTATGTATATGCTATAGTAATAAACTGGTAAATGGGTCAAAACATTTAATTTTCAGAGCTTTTCAGATATCAGAAGTGTGTGTAAGGGATTTTGGACCTGTATTGGCTGAACTTTTACTAAGCCTAGTCACCATACCCATGAAGATGGAGGCAGCAAATCCCTTCAAAACAGTGGCAACACAATACCGACACCCAAATGCAGGATTAACACAGATTTAAAATACAAACTGCAGTAATCCAGAAATAACTGTTCATAAGCATACTGGTACTTGCTGTATGGTTGTTATACTGTCATAGAAGAGACAAATGTAACATCATTGGAGCATTTCCACTGTTACTGTCTACAGTGTATTTAATCATTTTCTTGCATTTCAGGTCCTCTGAATCCAGAAATTACTGTTAAGTATGGTGCCATCTCACTCATCTTCCTTGTCAGTGGATTGTCAATGAAAGTAAAAGAACTGTTGGTTGCTGTTACTAATGTTAAACTCCATATTTTTATACAGTTTTTTTCACAAGTCTTCACACCAATATTTGTGAAGATACTGACAGTATTCCTTTGGCTGATTGGTGTGAATGAATGGATTTTGAAGGGGTGAGTTTCATAAACAAATGGTTTATGTATACCTCTGCATTACCGAATGGGTGTTGGGGATTATTGCATTATGTTCTGTGTTTACTGTTTCAAGAAGTTCAGAAATCTTAAATATTAATTATGACATGAACCACTTATGTTGTGCTTATACATTTGGTCAATTTCCATTAGGTTAATTACTGTTGGCTGCATGCCACCACCAGTTTCATCAGCTGTCATCCTGACAAGAGCTGCTGGGGGAAATGAGGCAGCAGCTGTTTTTAACTCTGTGATGGGCAGCCTGATTGGAGTTATATTCACTCCTTTTACTCTTTTGTTTTTTGTAAGTATCTTTTCTTAACATGGTTCATGTTTCTTGCTGTTGCACTTCCCACCTGCTTGCAAGTCATCAGCTATGCAGTGAGAGGACACAGGTGGAAGAAACCTACTACCAAGCATCAGCCCACAGGCAAGAGGAAACAGAATAGAATGGGAGTTACCCAAAGTATGGAGCCAATTAAAGGATAAATCAGTATAGTGTCACAAGAAAAAATTTGGCACAATAATGTAATAATAAACCACAAGTGTAGTTACTCGTCACACACTTAAATGATGGAGATGATTGCTGTTTGGGATAGTGGGAATGGGTACTAATATTCCATCAGATGGGGCTGGATGGTAGTCTGTCCTTATGAGTAACCATCACATGTTGAAATCAGAATAAATGATGGGGTAGTGTTACCAAAACACAAACACTCACAGGAAGTGCCAACTTCCATCCTAATCACATTATCTGCAGATGCACTTTTAACAGGTAAAGTGTCATAATGCAGTTTGCAAAACTCGCCACTGGAGAGCAGTTGTGTCATCGTTGCACTCATAGAAAATTATAGCACTTCAAAACCTTTAAAAGTTTCTCCTGTAAAATCACATATTTTGAGTTGTGACACTCGTGTCGCAAATGAGCGATACGTATATAGTCTGCCAGTTATCTATGACAAGTTGCCATATACGCTATACACATCAATCAGACTTGTAGCTCCCTACAGATGGACAGGATATATGGCCAAAACATGTAGGAGATTTGTATAATAAATATAAAAACATTGTGCAAATAGTTGATAGTGAAATTTGTGTGTATTGGACTTTTGCATGTAAGAGGTTCAACATTAAGAAATATTGGGAAGAAATCGTCATACCCCTGCAGTAATAACATTCTTATATAGGAATGTTTATGGTCAATTAAGTTTGGAAATGATACATCATTTTGGATTTTCATAAAATTACTGTTTTAAAAGTGGATCTGTTTTTGTCACCAGGTGTGCCTGAGGGGTGCATTAGAGTTAGTGAATCTGTCATTAGATGCCAAATAAAAACTCGACACTGTGGCTAATATCCAGAATGTATAACACATGTGTAGTAACATTCTTATTGCAGTGTTGAATCCTGATCCATAAGTCAGGTTTAGCAGAAGGGTGCACAGTGTGGTATTGTACCATTTTGCTAGACCTAACTTTCATGTCGTGATTCACATCCATCTTATTGTGTTGAATTTGTGCTGCCATGGTCACAGGAAGTGTCCATATTTCTTTTTAAGATTCCATTCTTCTGTAGTATGACATAAATACTGATTGGTATATAGGTACACATGTTTCAGAGGAGATTGCTTCCAATATCTTCAAGGTGTGTACTTATATTCCAGAGTACTGGAAAATGTATCACACCTGTTGTAAGAACCTCATACCTCATCTGTTGTATTTGTTTTATGACAGGCAAATCCAAATGTATTTTGTCATACAATCATAGGTCACTGGTCCTTGTCCTGCCACAAAATAGCAGTGAGTGAATGCACATACTGACCAAGGCAAAGTTAGGGCATATACGCATAGATATTTAGTCAACAGAGGGTTACACTGTACTTGTTAGTATATACATGGTACTTGATGATGATGTTAAATGACACTATAGTCCGTGTGTATTGTAATATTTTCCCATGTATCAGATACTGAAGGTTAATATAGTCATATTTCCTTATTGGATATGTTGTTTATCGTATGAGGGCCATTTTGCAGCTACGGACCACAACCCTTGTCCCTGTGTTCAGCACCATATTTCAGCTCGCAGTGACAGTGGTGGTACCTCTTGCAGTAGGACAGCTGATCCGTTTTCTTACCAACTTTGAAGCTTCAAGTTATCCTATTGGAATACTTGGACAAATTGCCCTTCTCTTTATAATATTCATAACCTTCTGCCAGGCATTCCTAAACCAAGATATGCAAATGAATGCACATGATATTTTAACAACAGTTTTACTAGGTGAGTTAATTTTTGTCACTCATCATTGTATATTTTATATTTTGTACATTTACATTCTTAAGTACAGGTCCGGTATTTGTATGAGTACTGATTACTCATATGGCAACACAATTTTCATTTTTAAAATAAGTGTCCACAAACATACACATTAAGTTCATGCAGCTTTTGTAATATTTAGTTATGACCAGTGCTGTGAAATTTTGTATGTCATATTGAGGAATGTGTTGCAGTGGTTTTGATCCTTGTGTTTCTCACGTGGCTGGTATTCTGGATTTCTTCCAAGATGACTCGATCATTTTGTCCAGAAGATGTCATTGCCATAATCTTTTGCTGCACCCACAAGTCTCTTACACTTGGTAAGTAATAACTTTTATGTAACATCTGAAACTTACAAGAGATGAGTCTAAAAAAGAAAAACTATTTTGTGATTTAACTATGCATTTGATTATTATGAGTTAGTCTTTTTGATAAATTTATTGCACAAAATATTTTACACTAACACTTACTCAAATGGGGGGGGGGGGAACTCTGCTTCGATGTACCCATGCAGTTGATTTCTATGAGCTAGTTTCATTGATAACATTATTGTACACAATATTTTACAGTAATATTTACAATTCAAAATTTCTGTAGTTTTGCATTCCAAAATTTATTTCATATACTTACCAGGATTATGATAAGAAAGTGAATTGTATGGGGTTAAGTTATGAACATGTGAATTAGGACAAGGTGGTATGGTAGTCTGTTGTAACAGTGACAAAATCGAATATTGAGGTAGCCATTTGACTGAACAGGAAGTGTCACATTTTTTTGACCTCAGTTTCAGAAAATAGGTGCTTATGCTACATAAAGTGAATATGGTATTGAATTTTTTTCAGTACATGTTAAATATGTTAGTGAAAGAGCCATAATTACACAGTATATTCCTGCTTTTACAGGCATTCCTATGTTACGTATCCTGTATGGGGGCTATGCTCACCTGTCCACTATATCATTACCACTGCTAGTGTATCACCCTACTCAGATCATAATGGGAGGACTGCTAGTGGCACATCTGCAAGACTGGTTGATATCCAGGAAATGGTCCAGGTGAGCATAATTGTGTTCCATTCATTTGAATTGAATGATGAAAGGTGTGGCATTTTTGTAAATTGTGTTGCCTGAAATACATATGGAGGGATGGAGACATGCACACATGTTGGTGCTAGATAATTTCAGCACCTCTTCAATAGTGAAGTTTTAAAATTTGCACCAGTGTAAATTTGTACATATCAAGGTCTGATATCTGACATTAATACCATATTTGCTCCAATATAAGACAAAATCTTCCTCTAATTCATCACATGAAAAATTAGGGGGCTGCCTTGTAATCACACATAGAGTGATACTTGGTCGATGTAAGTATTTTCTTTAAGACAGAAATTTAAGAATGGGAGTTGTCTTTATGTTCAGGGAAGTATGTTATTTTTTTACTAGTGTGTAGGTAATTATGTGGCTATCTTCAGTTATACATTATTATTTTACACATTGTTGTCAATTTCATGCAAATTTTTGTCCTGGCTTTTGATCCTTTGAAACAAAACTCCATTGGGTTTTACAATTCCTATATCATGCACTTTTACAGCACATTTGCAGAATTGTGATAAGCGACTAAGAGCTTCATCAGGTCTGTCCTTTTGTCTGTATGCATGGAGCAACTCGGCTCCCACTGGACAGTTTCTCATGAAATTTGATATTTGAGGATTTTTTTAAAATCTATTGAGAAAATTCAAGTTTCATTAAAATCTGACATGAATAACAGGTACTTTACATAAAGACCTATTTATATTTGTGATTATATCTTGCTGAATAATGCTTAGAAAGAGAAATGTTGCACACAATATATACAGGAAATCAAATGACACATTTTATGTCCAATAAATTTTTCCAAAAATTGTACTGTTTGTGAGATAATGTGGAAAAATATAGTACAGCCAGACAGGCCATAGATGACAAAATAATGCTGCAGACAATATGCTCTTTGCGTGCCATATAACTAAGGCGAGAATACAGACACACATCAATAATATCTAATATTTATTGTTGCAGAAGACAATGTAATTAGCACATGTACTTGGCATGCTGGATATCTAAGGTTACAGACACACACTTAGCATATGTAATATTTATTGCTTTTTCAGGGCAAAAATGGTTACATGAATGCACCTGAGCATTATGTATATACATACATTGCCTCTTTTGTTGGTAAATTATTTTCCACTTTCAATGGTTTGCATATATGAAAGTGACGAATTTTGCATTTTTATGTGTGAGGTATGTAAAACGTGTTATAGAAAACGGTGCAAAAATTTATATTCCTATTTAATATAAAACATGCGTCTGTGATAAAATTTGGCACCTTTGCAAATAGTTTACCTGTAAAACTAGTATCTGCTGGCAGCATGTAGTGCCAGCAAGTTTGCAGGGTGTTTAACAGCTATTGATCCTGGTAGGTGATGATGTTTTGTCTATGCCTGTTTCTAATTCATACTGAAATCTTGTAATAAAATCAAAGGATTCAAAATTACTTACATGACTACTACTAGCAGATGGAGAAAAGCATTTACTACAATAAATTCAATATGAACACTGATCTGTGCTAAGTTTTCATATTTGTATTTTAACATGTCTATGTGCTGTTTGACATAATAAGGAATACAGAATTTTTTTGGATATTCAGTCTGTTTTGGTAATTGTATATTCTCCTATATTTTAAACCTATTTTAGGAGTACAGTTTTTCTGCATTATACTTTCCTATTTGCAGGACAAGATTACAAGCTTAAGACAGTATCTTGGTGTGCTGCTTCCACTTATAGATGGTACTTCACTTGATTGACTGATTTTATTACAGTAAGTAAAAAGTTAAGTTTTTTCTGTACACGCCATGAAGGCATATGGGGGTGTGAAGGTGTAGTTTGTAACCTCACCACTGGATAGATGTGAATGGTCATCTTCACCCACCAGCTGCTGAACTCCAGGGGGGGGGGAACTTGAATTGCCGATAGAATATGAGGTTTGATGTGGTGCACAGTGATCTGGACTTTTTACAGAAGAGGAAAATATGTTTCCCTCACTGGGAATTGAAACATGATTCGCTCAGTTGTCCAGCCTATAGCATAGTGACTTCTGACTACACTGTTCTAGCTGCAAAGAAATTTATAAACAAACTATTGCAGAGTTGAAAGGAAAGGGGAGGATAAGGAATAAATGTTTTATCAGTTGATTGTTTATTGTGATTGCATGTGTACCTGATGCAAATAAGATATATTTTTTCCCCACTGTACATCTGAACAACTCTCAGATCCAGTCAAAACTCTTTCACTGTCATTGACATAATTTTATGTCAAGGCACTTCAACATGTTGCCTGGCAATTATGTATTTTTCCACTTTGTGCATGTGCTTACTCTACCTGTTCCTGACCTGTGATGACTGAACACACGATAATGAAATCTTCACTATGAATTGTCCAGGGTCTAAGCTTGAACATGAAACTCTGTTTAGTTAGCTGCTGTGATACAGATTGTTAGAATAACAAATGCTGTAACAGGTTCTTAGTATCAACTGTTTCAATAACTGTATTTATGTTGTGCTGCACTTTGACTGCTCCTGCAACTTGCTAATTGAATGTAAGTCTCATAATTCATAGCCATATTTGAACAAGATTATTCATTACCCTACTAAACATCCTGCTTTATTAGTTGGCTGAAGGTGTCATGATAAATATGACACAGTATTGCAATATTCACCTTGTGAGTGGGAATTGCTTCAACATAACTTCACGTAAGAAAGAAGGGCATGTCAAGCCCACTGAACTTGAAAATGAGAGATAAGGGCATGATGGCATGGAAGGACCAACCCATTTTCAAAGTATATATACCCAATAACCCAGACAGGTACGGCATCAAAGCCTACCTGGTTTCTGAATCCAAGAGTGGCTACATATGTAATATGGAGGTGTATACTGGTAAATCACAACCAGTAAAATTCTGGGTTTAGAATTGCCTGGTGTACAGCTGCTTAGTGAAGGATACCACTTGCACAGTACCAGGACACTTACTATAACAGTGCTAAACAGTGAAATACAGTTGGAAGAAAACACATACATCTGTGGCACATTGCATCTAGATGGAGGAGTTACTAAGGAAATGAAGGGAAAAATAAAATATCTGACGTAAGGACAGTCCACTTACTGTTGTAAAGGCCAAGTTCCAATACAAGTATGGCGAAATAAGAGGAACATAGAGCTTATTTCAACACTACACAGAGCAAATATTGTGGAGACAAGACGAAAGGCAACGGTGAAACAATGAAGAAGCTAGAAATAATTCAAGTCTTAACAAATTTATCCAAAGTATGGACATGGCAGACCAAATGTTGCACTATTACCCATGCTGCAGGAAAGCCAAAAAATGTACCAAGAAATTTGTGTTCTTTACGCTACACATGGTTTCCCTGCACAGTTTTACAGTGGTCAAAAAATACACCACAAACCAAAATCAAAAGGGCAAAGGCTATGCTTTGAAGGACTTCATACGTGAATGTGTTAGGAATATGACAGAGCCAAGGGAGAGAGGATGAGAAACATAGCACAGAGGATTAATTACTAGCCTTGACATCAAAAGTACTGACACCACAGCTGCCGGTAAAGGATCCAGCTGGATGTCTACAGAGTGGATGCAAAAATATGGCACTGAGGTGTTAAGAGTTTGTTCAGCACATGGAAGTAAGAAAAGAAACTAGTTTTATGTGTTTTCTGTGCGGTGTGGCACTAGGCAAAACTCCATGTTTCAACAAATATTACATGAAGAAAAATTACATAACAAGTATGTAAATATGTAGTATCATTTGTGACACACATCCTAATATATTTTTTTAAAAATCTGTCACAAATTATTTGCACTGGTGTAAACAAATGAATGTATACTGCCTGCCTTTTTGACTTATATAATTTAAAAGGCCTGCCAGAGTATGGGTGAAATTTAAATACCCCATTGCCAGAAAAAAGGTTAAGATAATCACTACACAGATTCAGTGCCATTATGTCACCAGTTACCATATTCTGTGCATTAGAGTTTTTAGATTGATAGTGTGGGAACACCAGTTGTGCTGTTTCTTAAATTATATTCACCAATCTGAGGAAACAGTTAAATATTTTCATTCCTAATGCATGAAACAGTTTGGTGTCAGCATTGGAGGCAGGGATCCTTGATGCCCTTTACTGATTAAACCATTCTAACCCAGTTTTATCAGGTTTTTTTTGTAATTCCACAGTTTCAACATGTTTGGCTTCAAGAAGCTGATCATACTTTTTTTTAATCTTAGACATCCATTGTGTTGCACAAGTTATAAAATAGTCATTTATGCCATCAGCACAACTAATTTTCAGAGTAATGCCACTCTTGATGCATTGTTGGTTAAAATACATGCTAGCAATACAGTTTAGTATTTTTTTTAGTAGTTTTGTACTGCTAGATGTTTTTAGCTTGATTAGTTTTGTTCATGGTGTAAGTAACATTTTTTTTACTGATACCCAGCTGCTAGCACAAGTTATTGATCTGTGACATTTGTCATCCTTTATTCTTCCATTTTCCATCTGCAGAGTACTGAACTGCAACATAATACAGTAAGGCGCCAATTTTGCAGTCCCACATTTTGAGTTCTTTACATTTTATACAATTTTTTTACAGTCCCAGCCAAATGCCCATAACAACAAACCTTCCCAGTTAACACCATTTTAGGTGGTCCCCACAAAATGTAAAATTGGGATTTTTCTATATCGCTACTGTTACCTTACAGAAGAGGGATACAAAGCTTCTGATGGAAAATTTTTACAATTAGGTAACAGAACTGAGATGAATTCTAACCCTGTGAAAATGTAAATATATTTCCTGTCAGTATTTTTAAATTGCATGAATAAAATTAAGAAATTCAGAGAGTTACAGGATGTAGATGAACTGTGACCTCCATAATAAATTTGATACTTGGCAGGCAATGACAGTGGAATATAAGTGCATTGCTCAGGATAAGGACAGATGGCAGGCAGTTGTGAATGTGGTAATGAACCTTCAGGTTCCATAAAATGTGGGGAATTTCTTGACTAGCTGAGAACTGGTTAGCTTCTCAAGAATGACTCTGCTACATGGAGTAAGTATGCAGGTGCATTATTTTGTCAGTATCTGCTCAGTTCAATGAAATTAGTCAGGTAATAACCATTCCCATAGTAACAGTCATATTTCTTCAGCTGATTAGTGGTAACATTTTTATTGGTGTAATGACTGTGAACTCTGCAGTTTATCCACTGTTCATTCACAGCCCTCAGAATATTGTGAGAAAAAGTATCCTCTTTCAACATGCTTTTCATCATTCGAGACTTCATTATATCTTTCCATAAATTTTTTGTGGGCATGTTAAAAATACCTTCACTACACTAGTCATTCAGGCTGATTGACAAGAGTATGACAAAAGTGTGACCAGCTCTGTATGATACATGTAATGATCTGCAGCAATGCATTATCTTGTACGCACAACACAGAAATGAGAGCAGTCATTCAGTTATTTTTTGTTCAGTTTCAGACTTTCTGATAAATCTGTTAGCCATACTGTCTGCTCCAGTGATTGAACCATAATTTTTGTTGCAGGGTAGTGCAGTGTTCAGCTATATCTGGAATATATTACAAAGCTTGAATTTAGAACACCTTGACTTATTACTGTGATGGCAGCAGTACAGTCTTCTGGTTGATGCTCTGAATGGTTGAATTCCAAACTAATTTAAGAGAAACTGCAGAAGAGTAGTGGCCTCATACTGGTTCTAAGTACATACATAAAAGAACCATAGGCTTTGATACATAACAATGTTTTAAGCCTCTAGCAAAATGCTTTTTTGGTAGGAGGTTCTGACAGGCATTTTCAACAGGGCAGAATATGATCTATAAAATGACATGATGTTTTTTAGAATATGATCTATAAAATGACATGTGATGTTTTCTGTCTGATTTATTTTTTGTTTCATTTTTAATTCTAAATGTTTCATAAGAACTTTTCCATTGTAAAAGTGTTTTGCAAAGCCAGTCACTTTTCTGGTCTGTGATCTGCAGATTAGACTCATTCCATCGTATTCCTCTTACTCATTGTCTTGCCTACCATATTTGGAGTACTCAACACATACAAGGGTTTGATTACAGTTATAATTCATGCAGTGGCATGTTGTTAATATTGTTAAAAATAAAAGAGAAAATGTATGTTATAAAGGTACACATTCACACATTCCTATAATTTTATATCCCATAACATTATTCAAACACTTTTATCAGTAAGAAACAAGGAAACAAATGTTTCGGGACTTTAATTAATTGTACCATGCCATTTTAACTGTTGTAGATGATTCCATTTTTCATTTTCAGCCTTTTGCTGTAAAGATTTCAAACAGGTTTCATCCAAAAACTGCAAGCGTTACAATTTTTTCCTCTAGGGAAGAACCTACAAATTATCTATGCAATTGAATTTTTACTCAGTTGATGCACTGGGATGTCATGAGTTGTGTCCTGTCAGCTGTAGCATTTTCACCAATTTTAATGCTGCACCACATACACAAAATGAACAAGATTAGTGAAATAAAAATACTTTGATATATATATACACACATAAGACTTCATTGTTTCAGCTTAATTCTGGCCTGTTTGCAAGGGAGCACCCTCCTAATTCTCTTTATTGATTGCTGGATTTTATAGATGTGGATGAGTATACATTTCAGATTGTTTCTTTTAACAAGACAATGGACATAAAATTAATTTGTTCCATTATAACAATCGAAAAAAAAAAGTACAAGCTATGTTAATTTCTCATAAAATACACAATAAAAAAGAGACCAAAATTAAAGGAGGCAGGTTCAGAAGTTTTAAAACAATTTGTAAGAGTAAATTCCCTTTCACACAATCACATGGCAGTTCATGTTACAACTCATTTGAGTAGCACTAAAATAATGCCTCAGTCACTGCTATATCTTAGTGGATTTCTGAATACAGGCAATTGCATACAAGAAGTAACAATCAACTTTTCATTCCAATTGCAAACCTCACAGGTGTTCAAAAAGGAATTACCTATACTGGTATTAAAACATATTGCCCAGCAATATTTTAAACCTTAAAAATGACAGGAAACAGTTTAAAAATGAGTTATACAGGTATACCTTAAATAACTAATTTTACTCTGTCAAAGAATGTTTGGAGTTCAGCAGAGATAATTAATTTGATAAATTATTTCTGTTGTAATTTGTATTGTATTGTTTCATTATTATGTTATGCATAGTATTTGATTTTGGAGACTGTAGTATTGACATTTGTTTTATTTGTTTGGTATTGTGTTGTTTGTTTTGTTTGTGTGTTGTGTTTTTCATGACAAGTTTCACGTCCAACTGTGTAAATCAGAATTTGTGGACCTACGAAATGATATATATGTATGTATGTATGTATGTACATATTGTAAACTATGAATGTCAGTTTCATCAAAATCCATCATGTTATTTTAGAGATTGATCTTATTGAGTTGCTTTGGAGAATTATATCCCTATAACACATTTCTTGTACTTCTGGAAATAAAAATTGATTATGGAAAAGGGCAGGCTTGTTTAACTCTCAGAATTAGTTCGTATGCAAGTGATTATTGAAGAGCAGACATGTCACACAACATTTTAATATTTTACTGTAAATATACATATTTTTATCCTGATGACCAATATTAAATGTGTTTTACAAATGCATTTTTGGGAATTAAATATAAATCTGCCTTCACTCCTCTACAGGTAATACTTCACAAAGTCAGAAATTCATGAGCCTTTGTTTCTAGAAGTAGCTCCATGGAATTGACATCCTTGCACCAGCAATCCAAACGCTGAACCATGGATGAGATCTGCAATACATCATAATGTGGATTAGAATATCTGGAAACTGCTTTTAACCAACTCAGTAAGTGTTAATATCAGAGTTTGCCACTGAACATGATCCTGAACCAATTCCATCTTGTCCACATCAAAACAAACTACTCTTCTAAGATATTTTATCCTCCCATCCACACACACACACCTATTCAGTCTTAGAGTGGCTGCTTCAAAAAGAGGATCCCATCTGCCAAAAATCTGTGTGTACTTACTGCTGCCCCCACATGAGCTATGTGCCTAGGCCAGTAACAACCTAGAGTGCAAGGCACACCAAAATTTTCATAATTCTACTGTGAAATTAATTCATGTTACAATTGTGCTTTATATTTGTCTTAAAAACTGACCTATTCTAACACATCCTGATATGGGTTTGCAAACATATTTTCAGAAATGAACAGGTATGATCTGCAGTGAAGTTTAAGAACCACCCACTTATACCATTGTATCTTCCTTGATCTGACTACATTAACAGTACAACACAAGATTAAAGCCCATGAAATATGACCAGTTTCTCAAATCAAATTCATATCTGCCTACTGTACCTGTTGTTTGTCCAGCACTCTGGGTTGTACCCATGTCATGTGTACATTACTGGCAACTTGGTCAATAGCTCCACGTACCAAACCCTGTGCTAGAGCTTTCATCACCAACAATTCAACCTCATTTACAGGTAATCTTGTTTCTCGAGATATCTCCTCAAAGGTCAATTGCCGGTCTGTGGCAGGTCGTTTAAATGTCATCTGTAATGAACAATAAGAGAGGGTATGTGATCTACATACTATGAAGGCACACTGAGTGCAAATGTGAAGCTTTTATGCACGAACAAGAAATTCTCCATTTTTATAGAACCTTAAGATTCATAAGTGTTCACACAAGCCTGCAATGCCCATTCTTCCATTTGCCAGAATCAATCAGGTAATGAGAGTTATTCCCCTCCAAATGGTGTTTAATGTGATCTGCCATATTCTTCACTGTATTTAATAAAGTATACACTTACAAAACTGCAACCACTTATACAATTCTTACTTCCATCAAACACAGAAGAGAGATTTTTTGTCGCAGTTTTAGCTCCTGCGTGGCCAAGTCAGGAATATTCATCCACTGGTGTTTCATCTGCTCAAACAGAACAATGTCTCCAGTGTTAAAAGCGTACAGAAGGTCCACCAGCCAAGCTTTGTCTGTAGACTTGAGAGTTTCCAGGATTGGGTGAGCCAACTAAAACACATAAATGCAATTGTTCCAAAGTTACTGGAGGTTAATGGTGGTGGTGGTGGTGGGGGGGGGGGGGGGGGGCACCTTCCTTTCCAAAAAAAAGGGTTATGGCCTTGGGGTTTATAAAAACACGGGTGGCCCCACAAAGGAAAAGCC
>Ga0131853_10005018_pt1 | contig 23831 bp, 21 predicted proteins | sample TergutLab28metaG_FD_92764 | JGI IMG/M metagenome (GOLD analysis project Ga0131853, IMG submission 92764) | Labiotermes labralis P1 segment gut microbial communities from Petit-Saut dam, French Guiana - Lab288 P1 (version 2) (version 2) | ecosystem: Host-associated > Arthropoda: Insects >...
ACCCGTTGCGCTGACCACGTGACACCCCTCTATCCGCAAAAGTTGGCACTAACTTCGCCGACCGGCGGCGGCCGCTCTGTCGGTATAGTTCGCGTGCGGACTAAGGCCACGGAGTTTTTTTTCACTGAATGTCGTACAGTCTTTGTCGAAGTTCGTTAGCAATCAGGGACGTGGGTACCACGTGGCAAGAGTATGCAAAACAGAGGGGCCCACGAGCCCATCGAAACTATTTTTTTTTTTACACAAAGTGAATACCACCCACTGTTTGGGCGAATTCGAGCGTACTGGCGGGACTTCACACCTTCGTGCGAATACGCGTTGGTGTTGCCAGCCTTGTTTATTATTTTAAAACTTGCCTGCAGGCAAAAACAGAGAAATAAAAAAGGGGGCCCAAAAGACAAATCTTAAAAGATTAAGAATGGAAAAAAAAGCCATAAAAACTGTATACACTTTACCAGTTTATTATTCCAAGTAACGATATCAAACAGCTTAATTCGAAAACCAAGTATCTTTGTTGCAATGTTATGAAAAAAGACGTCGTACCTCTGAATGGTACGGCGTTGTAGAGGGGCTCAAAAATCCAAGATACGCCACTGTTTACGGTAGTGAAGATAATGTTAGATGATATATGCAAGAACTGGTAACGCCTGTAATTTGGAAGAAATGTCCACTGAAGACACTCGGCCCAGCCACTTTGGACAATGTATAAATCAAAGAAAATCATTCTAAACGCACATCTGATTACGGAAAAGTCAATTTAACACCGATCATTCCTCCAAGGCTTTGCAATGTTTGCCGGTTCATTGTTATGTGGATAATGGTACTGTGATTCAAACTGTGTACCTTGTTGTCGTCTTATTCCTTTTAATGTTACGTTCTTTAGTTGCGAAGTTGGTGGCAAAAGCAGCAGAAAACATTGTAACAAAGAAGACACAGTTTATTACGTTTAGCGAGAAAGTCTTCATGGTACGTTTGAAGGCAGTACCGCGGTATTTGCCAGAGGTGACTGAACTCGGACCAACCCGTAATGAGATGTGATCCTTGGACGTTGCAAGATGATCGGCAACTGATACATGTCCGTGAATTTTTGGTGTCGTGGAATGATGCCACTTCGTAATCGTACGACAGAAAAATGAATGGAACACCAGTAAAAGGGGAAACTCCGGACGATTTCACCTCTGAACTACATCCTGAGCCATTTCTAAGTGATACTCGAAATTAATGTGGAATAAAACTAAGGTGATGAAATTCTCAAGGCAATTATCCCCAATACAGATCATGATAGGTCAAAAACAGCCGGAAGATGTGGAATATTTTAACTATTTGGGTAGCATGATAACAGATGATGCAAGATGTACACTGGAAATTAAATGTAGGATTGCTATGGCACAAACAGATTTCAACAAGAAGACTTTTCACCAGCAAACTGGACTTACATTGACGGAAGAAACTTAGCAAAGCGCTACATTTGGAGATAGCTTTACATGCTGCTGAAACTTTGACACTTCGGAAAGTATATGGGAAATATCGGGAAAGTCTTGAAATGTGGCGCTGGACAAGGATGGAGAAGATAAGGAACTATTAAGAATAAAAGTTTCCGTCAGACACACCCAGTTTATTACTTTATTGTAATTATAATAAACTAATAAACTGAGTGTGTTTCACGGAAACTTTCATTGTTAACAATTCCTAGTGATAACACATCGGGATGGCTGCCATCAAAAAAATGGAGAACATAAGTTGGCCGATAATGTGAGAAATGATGATATGTTACATAGAGTCAAGGAATATTCTACAAACAACGAAGAAAAGGCTAACTAGGTTGGTCACATCTTGCGTAGGAAGTGCCATCAAAAACACTTTATTGAGGAGCGGTAGAGGGAAGGATAGAAGTGACGGGAAGACGCGGAAGAAGACATATGCAGCTACTGGATGTCCGTAAGGAAAAGAGAGGATACTGTAAATTGAGAGAGGAAACACTAGATCGCAATCTGTGGAGAACTCGCTTTGGAAGAGACTGTGGACCTGTCGTAAGGCAGACTACAGAATGATGCCTCCAATTCTTATCACAAACGAACCACTCATAACGTTTACAGGGACTGAGGTGTGAATTAGATTGACCCACAGATTCAACTTAACCGAGTACCGGAAAGAAACCGTAAAGTTTCTATTGTGATCCCTCATTCCTTCATGTTCCTAGCGTCTGCGGCCGCAAAATGAAATTATTTCAAACTTGACATTACGGACACAACACTTCCACAAGATATGATGAAGCGCTGACTACAGAAGATTTCGCGTGTTGGCAGTTCTTCACTCGGTTTCTCGATTCACCGGGTACAAGTCTAGTATTCATCTGGACACATGAGAAACATAAATGGAAAGACGTGTTCTTGAATGATACGCCATATTTTGCAAACGCATTCTGTGTTAGTTTTCACCTAACATTCATGCTGATATTTATGCAGGCCTAAGTGTTAACTGTGACACCAAACTATAGAAACGACATGAAGACAATAACCAGTACTATATTATAATTCTACATTATTTTTCCTTGTGTTTTGCTTTGTGCAACATCAGATTTAATCGGAACAAACAGTACAAATATTACACGTCACAGAGGAGAACAACCTTTTCCTGGATATGAAGCTATTTCTGCGTAAGAAGTCGTTACCAAGAAAGAGAATGTTAAGCAATCCATATACAGGCCTGGACTGGCCCTGAGGGCTCTAGGAGGTTAAAGCTCCAAGAATTTCTAGACATTCGATATATGAAAGGGCAAGGTCGTCAGTCCTATGCACCGGCCGCCTTTACCCCCAAGACAGACTTCTCAGTCGGCCCGAGGGCCATAGTGCGGCAGGAAGGATTAAGTCATTGAAGAGTCCCGATGACCCCATCGGGAATCAAACACGCTACCTTCCCGCTTGTTGCGCAGTGCCTCAATAACCTGCCTCATGTAACAAATTGGGAAATGCCCGCCAAACGGAACACTTCCAGTGCGTTCGCTTTGTTACTGTCACTAGATTCTAAATCCGTGACAATTTTCGCAGAAACACGGAGGATTAGATTACCTGAAACGTGCCTTCCCACGTTTTACGCAACACACACCAAACTTTCTCCGTATCTTTGCAGCAGATATGAAATCGATCATGCTCATTTGTTATGTGCAGATCATGAACGTTTTCTTCGGCCTCACACCTTACTGAGAACACAGTCTCATTTATACACCAATAACTGCGATATATCACAAAGTCACGTGGGTCTTCATGTGAAATGTATTGTTTATGTACGATTTAACCAAAATCAGGATGTTCCGACAAATTTTTGTAAAACCCCCAAATCAGCAATTTTATGTAATTCTTTGGGGTCGATGTCATGGTGCTTTACGCATACACCGGACCGACGGACGGACATAACGAGGCTTATAGCAACTGTATCGCGAGAGCGCCTACATATGAATTCCCGAATCCGCAGTGTAATAATTTAATTCATAATACATGTACGTTATTCCGCCAATTCCTTGCCGATTTTCTGATCTGGATTGTGTGTAGTCTTGAAAAGCCGTTTACGCATATGACTCCTATCTGTGCCCTGTCATGTACCAGTATATTTACATACAAGTACTTCGAGTTTATTGGCAGATGGGTCTTGAATTTCCCGCATACGCATTTTGTGCCCTTGCCGCAACTTAACTGACTTACTTACGTACTCCATAGAGCAGAGTCCTTCTTGAGAAGCTAACATGTTTTCATCTAGTCGACAAATACTCCGCATTTTATAGAATCCGAAGGTTCATTACCGCAGTCACAAGTGCCCGCCACCCGTCCCTCTCCTGAGCCAGCTCGATTCAGTCCATAGCCCCACATCCCACTTCCTGAAGATCCATTCACTTACCACAAAGAACAAATATATAACTGAAAACCGTGGCTCGATTATACGGGTTTTACAGGAAGTTTGACGCTAAATTTTTTTTTCAGTTTTTCACCGTTCATATTCACATATATTCATATATACTCACCAACACATGCACACTTTTTAAATGACACTATAAAACTTTAATTTGTTAAAATATTTAAAATCTCCGACATGTTTCGGTTTATATTTAAACCATCTTCAGGGAGCTATTAGTTCATGCCAAAGTTACTTATATCACTTGTTGCTATGATGGCATTGTGGTAGCGTGTCTGTAATAGAATATAATCTATTAATTATCATCTCCATCTATAATTAATAGATTATATCATATTCTATTATAGACACGCTACCACAATGCCATCATAGCAACAAGTGATATATGTAACTTTAGCATGAACTAATAGCTCCCTGAAAATGGTTTAAATATAAACCGAAACATGTCGGAGATTTTAACTATTTGAATAAATTAAAGTTTTATAGTGTCATTTAAAAAGTGTGCATGTGTTGGTGAATATATATGAATATTTGACGCTAAAATCACAGAAGATTCCTCTTATTTCTTCTTCCCACCACTTCTTCTCTTCCACCATCACTACCATTTCATCTGAAGTTATGTGTCCATAACTAATCACCGAGCGGGGCCGGATTATACTGATTGCCAAGGATATATCATACTTACATACAGCGAGATTCATGATATGCTTTTTCTATACAGCCTCATCCCATGAGCCGACTACAATGTAGTTATACAACATAGTTTTATTTAGCTACTGTTTTATAGCAGAAAGTGCCAACGCCCTGTAGTGAAATTTTAACAAAGGCTCGCCATTGTTGCAGGCACTATACGTAATGCTGGTTATCTTTTCTTTTTTTTAACTAAGTTATTTACTCCTCACTGGACAAACCAGGTTGTGTACTATAAAATAAAGAACCATGAGCGTAACTGTGACATTGGAGAAGGGGAATTTTCACCATAAGTCATCTTATCTTGTATCACACGGAGTTGCTTCTGTGCAAGTGTTCCACGTTGAGTTCCGAGATGCTGTCACAGAAGCATTTACAAATGTCATTAACAATTGGACAGTCCGACTCCGTGCCATTGTTACTGTCGTGTGAAGGATAGTCCGTGCGAGATAGCTATTAACTTCTATAATCCATCAGTTTATCTTACATCACACAGCTCCAGTCTGCCGTATTGAGGCCAAATTCATGTATACGTATTAACATGATGTTGCGTCAGCTTGTTGTGTTTATAAAGGAATCCACTCTTACGAATTCGGTGTCGAGAATGCATGTATTTACATTCCCTCTTCGGCTGCTGTATACAGTGGCGTAGCCAGCTTTTTTACGCCCGTAGCTATTAATCACAGTGACTTCCCCTACAAGAAGTTATGTACTTTAAAAAATCCACGATAATTCATGGATTTTCTTGTATTCGGCTAATAACTGAAAACTCACCGCAGGCTAAAAATATATATATATATTTTTTTAATTTAAAGTATTTTTCCGTCCATTGTGCTGCCGTCCTGGGTGACCGCACCCTTCCCCGTTAGCCTGTTTAGTAACATGACGTCGCCTGAAACATGGCAGGTAATTACAAACGATGGGATGGAAATTACCTCGGAAAAAAACAGCCGTGGCCTATTTATGCCTAAGGAACGGTCGTGTATACCTAACAGAACGGAAGGAAACCATTAAGAAATCAGAGCTGCGGGTGTCCTGTCGAGATTCGAAAGCAGAACCTTTCGACGCGGCGTTCGTATCAAATTACACATACACAATTCTTTAAATTCAGTGTAATTTTATCTCGACATTTGTTCTGAGCAGATACATCGGTTTCGGAAGTACTGGAGAATACAACATTCTTTACTCCATAAACGATTGTCTGTGTTATCTTTAATCAACCGCCCTGTATTTCGTCGTTTGCACACAATGAGGTCGCGTGTGTCTGTTCACTTGCATGATTCGGAAGAGATTAAATGAGTCGACACGGAAGGGATCAAAGTTGGTTGAACTTAATTTTGCGAAATTTGCTGTTTTGACAACGGTCTTCTGGAATGTTACGCCGTGTTCATTTATCGGCATTTTTAGGCGCGTTCATAGAATTGCGAAAAGCGACTATTCGCTTCGTCATCTGTCTCTCCGTCCGAATGGGACAACTGGGCTCCCAATGGGTGGATATGCACGAAATTTGGGTATTTCTCGAAAATCTATTGAGAAAATTCAAGTTTCATTTAAATCTAACATGGTTAACGGGATCGACATGAAATTTTTCAGAACAGCCGAGTACGCCCTTTTTGACCACAAAAGGAATGACGAAATTTTGGAAGAGGTGGAAGTTGTACCAGCTGACGTGAAACTAAGAAGATACAAATCAAATTGGCTACGACATTTTTTTATGTTTTGTTGACCGTGCATCTCAGTATAAACTTAGTAACTGACCAACTTAACATGTAGAGGAATATAATAAACTTATTACAAAACAAGAATTTATGCATTCAGTTGGTCAGTTACTAAGACGGTTACGACATGTAACAAGAATGAACAACAGGATATCAAAAATATTGCTGAATTATGGATCAAATGGACGAAGACGACTCGGAAGACCTTGGAAGAGACTACTAGACTAGGCCGAAGCAGGTATATCAAGGCCTAACTGGTGACGGATGATGATGATGATGATGAAAAATAACGGGTACTTTACATGAAGACCGGGAGGACCGCGGTGGCACAGTAATTAAGGTGCTGTGCTACAACTCGGAAGGTCGCTGGTTCGATTCCAGATGGTTTCATTGGAATTTTTCATTGACATAATCCGATCGCACTATGGCCCTGGGGTCGACTCAGTCTCTAACATAAATGAGTACCAGGAGCATTTCTTGGGGGTAAAGGCGGCCGGTGCGTAAGGCTGACCTTACCACCATCCTGTGCCGTTCTCATGAAATCTGGGAACCTTAACTTCCTGAAACCCTCTGGGCCACTCCAGGCCTGTAACGGGACTGCTTTTTACATGAAGACCAATATACATTTATGATAATATCTCGTTGAATTCTTTTTAGAATGACAAAAGTTTCAGACAAAATTGTGGAGAAACTCAAACACATTTTATGTTTAATAACTTTTCTGATATCGTACCGTTTATGAGATAATGTGGAAGACTATGATAAGAGCCAGACAGGCCACAGGTGTCAATACAATACAGCATATGCGCATGGAATGCTTGACAACTACGGCTACAGACACACGCAGAATATGTAATACTAATTGCTTTTCCACTGCAAAAATGGTTACACAACCGCGCCTCTGTATTATGTTATATGTATACTGTCTGTCTTGTGAAGGACTAGTGTCGATCGTCCGTGTGCGGTAGTGGGATGTTATATGGGTAGGGACGATAGGTCTGATCGGTGCTGATCTGTAGTGGGCATCTTCGCCTGCGACTACTCTTCTTCGACTGCCTCACTCAGTAGACGAACTACGATCTCTTCGAAACCTCCATCGACACGGGATAACAGACAGATGACTCGAATCGCGTTGTATATGTCGATCGACTGAAATCTCAGCTTTACACGGAACTCAGATTGAACTTACCTGTTTTATAAATAAGGCTCATCCACAAACCACAATATGTGGGTCCCTGGCACCACACCATGGCGCGTCCTCAGGTTGCGGATGGAGGAACGGCCTCCACATATGGAGTGTAGCTGCGAATATATTGAATAAGCAGTCGCAGACTGCCGATAAGGGGTGTTCCTCCAGCTTGGGGGTTGGGCGAGATGCTAACATCTCCTCACCACAAAAGCTTAACAATGTTAGGAATCATTTTACAAAGTTTGGGACTTGGAATAATTCTTTGGTACAAAACAAGCAGTGAAAAATGGACTTGGAATGTAAGCTTCAAAAAGTGGGATGGAGAGACGTGGACTGGATTGATCTGGCTCAGGGTAGGGACTGGTGGCAGGCACTTGTGACTGCGGTAATGAACCTTCGGGTTCCATAAAATGCGGGGCATTTCTTGTCTAGCTGAAAACCGGTTAGCTTGTCAAGAAGGACTCTGCTCCATGTAGTTCGTTAGTTATTTAGTCAGTCATTCCCAGTTAGGCTCATCCTCAAAAATATTATTAAATAACTGCCGACATGGAGAGAACCCTGCGTCAGAATATGACAGTCGCTCAGCTGGCCAAAAAATGCGCCTTTTACGTAACTTCAAACACAAAACGCTGGAAAATGGTCAATGAAGATATTAAATACGAAAAGCATTAAGTAACTGGTCGTTCACTCTTTACATGATTCCGTACTTGTGTGACACCAGATTCTCCATGAATATGTGTAGCTTTTACCTAAATTACGTTACCACATACGATTTGAGGTTTGCACAGAAGCGAAGATTCATGTTGTGAACCTGAGAGGTCATGAACGTTGTGTATCATAAATCACAAGGTCACAATATGTGTTTCCATTAATGGTGTAAATTTGAAAACACGATAATTTAACTTAGTGCATTATGGATTACTTAAAACAACAGGCTTGCATCTGCAACAAGAACACTGACGAATGAAAAACTACAAAGAGCACGCTGTGACAATACAGGCAATGTACGTCTAACATAACATTGAGGCGCGTTCGTGCAACCACTGTTGTAGTGGAAAATCAAGAAGTATTACACATTTTGAGTGTGTATTTGCAGTCTTGGATATCCAGCATGCAATGCGCACACACTAGATTTGTCATCTGTGGCTTGTACGGCTCTGCTATACTTTTCCATATTATCTCACAGACGGCACAATTTTCGAAAACGCGTTACTGAATATAAAATGTGGGTTTTGATTTTCTCTACAACTTTTGTGTGAAACATTTCTCATTCCAAGAAAAACTGAGCCAGATGTGATAAAAAAATGTACATTGGTCTTCATGTACAGTGCCAGTTATTCTTGCCAGATTTTAATTAAACTTGAATCTTCTCAACAGGTTTCCGAAAAATACTCAAGTTTCAAATTTAATGAAAATCCGTCCAGTGGGAGCCGAGTTGTTCCGTGCGGACAGACAGACATGACGAAGCCAATAGATGCTTTTCGCAATTTTGCGAAAAGCGATTAAAAATTCAGTTCCTGCTTCAAAGAGGATCGAAACCCGTCTCCATTACACGGACCAGCCGGTTAATTTGTACACTGTAATAACATCTGTTTATTGTTAGAGGCCAACAAAACACTTAAACAGACTGTGTATCAAACTTCTTGAAGTCCTTAACGTTACAGCAGGTGTTGTGTATACAGTTACCATTAGGCTTTAAACGGGTAACAGGTGTGGAATCCTCTGGAAGTGACACAAACCACTTAACATCAGGCACGCTGTTGTTAACTCGGGTTCTCAGGCCCGGAGAGACTAAACAGACGACGAGGTGAATAGGAATAGTCGTTATTCACAGCGCATCGCAAGAAAGAATTCACGAAGCAATGGTGAAGTGTCGATCGCTTAGTGCGGGAGGAGAGACAATTCGATGCGGGTCTTGCTTAGTCACTGCCCTAATGGTGTTCCCTATAGAACCAGGCTGTGGCCAACAGAAGTGCCATCATAAAAGAACGACAATTGTATTATTTCCCCGCACTTCATTTGCGACAGGGTGGCCATTCTTCTTCAATTTACCTTCGTCTAACTGATCTTAGATGGAACATCCTCATACGAAGCGTTCACCAACGTAGTGAACTAAAAGAAAATGAACGAAGAGACTAATGGGGAAATGGAGGAATAAATCCACGAATTCTTACCCTCAGCACCAGAAGGGAGAGAGTAACCTCACGCGCCAGTTGTATTACTCGTGGATTGAAAAAAAAACCAATACCCAGTGGATGGAAGCCTGGGTGGGTCCCAGAGGGCGCCTGGACATAGTGGCGAAGAATAAAATATCTGCCCCTTGCGGGACGATTGGAGCTAATGGCTGTGGCGGTTCAAAGAGCGCGCTGCGGAATATTAAATTCTGACAGTCTGCAGTTTGTATAATATATTATGCACCGTCAATACACAACATACATCAAACAAAATGCAATAATTACAATTAGGTGATATTTTGCCGGTCACGGCCAAAACAGCCAAATATCACCTAATTGTAATTATTGCAGCTTGTTTGATGTATGTTGTGTATTGACGGTGCATAATATATTATACAGATTTGATAATACACAACGGGATGGTCTCTCTCTCAAAAAAAAAAAGTCTGCAGTTTGCTATGTTGTCTGGTTCTAGATAAGCACAAAGGAAGAACAGTTTTGTTTTGTGTTGGTGAGAAGCAGTCGATGATGACATTGCTTGATTTCAGACTTCCGCCACGGAGCAAATGAGATCTGCGCTCTTCTGAGATCTTACACAGCGCAGACTGGTAATTCTGTATCGACGTTTGGGGACAACCCATCGGTCCTGGGACTACTTGACCCTTTACGATGGGACTAGTGGGTTGTCCCAAAACATCGGCACAGAATTACCGATCTACGCTGCGTAAGATCCCGGAAGAGCGCAGATCTCGATCATAACATTCTTTGCGCCATATTCGGGAGTCAGACGCAAAACTTTTACTGAAGAACCGTATTTAAATCTTATCCGGTGATTATTTGAAATTTGCGCAAGGAACTGTGAGAAGCAGCTGTCGGCTTTTGCGTTTTTACGAATGTGAGCCTTTAAAGTAGTGGCTTCCTTCAGTTACAAATACAGATGGACCAGATGTCAGTTAGCAGGTTAGGAACGTGTATACTACTAAAATCCGCCGCAAATTTCTTTATAATTTACTGAATGTATAAAAATTGTTCGAAATGAAATCCTGCATTTTCAATGATCAACTCACAGCCATTAATCACGTTTCACAAATTGACGGCACATCTCCGTACTGGAATCAAAATGATTACCATAATGTTTGCGATTAACTGACTTTAGGGCCACGGTTTTTACCTCTGTAACAAATGTATTTTGAAAGTGATTTAGAGCTCATTGGCAACGCGATGGAATTTCGAACACGACATGGTCATCCAACTGGCAATGAATTGAAACAAGTCACTTGGCCATTCAGCTGTTTCTATTCTGCTATATTCAGTAATGACTTGTGACATATATGAGTGCATAAAACAATGTTTTCTTTAATTTTGCAACGTACAGTTTCTAGCACCTTATTACACATTCCTTGGCATTCACTATGCATATGAAGGGTATCGGCAGATCTGATATTAAGTTTAAAAATTAAATATTCCTAGTGTATATAAAATATTACTCCATCATTCACAGACTATAGAGCCCACAATTACTACAGAGAAACATGTCCTAACGTACTAACATACTAACTTTCGGGCATGATCAATTATCTTCATTATTTACCTACTTTTCCTCCTTGGTGAAAAAAAGGAAGCCTTTGAATATGGTATGTGAGCCTTGAGGCCCCCCCCCCCCCCCTTTCCGCTTGTAAAATGTTTAGAACTTTCCTCGATTTTTACGAAATTTGGTATAAACATTACGCCACTGCATTGAAGGCATATCAAACCCATACTTTATAAATCACTAATCCAAGTTATAAATATGGCGGGCATGCGAATTAGAGAAACGAATGCGACGTTAACTTTGAGGCACCAAACCTCAGGAGACAAGACCCTTACCTACGAATATTTTTGTAGAATATAAAATAATAACGTAATGCCCTGTGAAAATGTGTCCAGCTTTCAGTTCCATGGTAATAACTAGTTAACTAAGCTACTACGTTTGTAAAATTCTGGACAAATATAGACCCTAATTACATCTACAGATTGTCTATAGAGTACTGTAGGTAAGATAACAATTATAAACATGGCAATGGCGTTTAACGTTTGAGGTTATGTGTGACATTTTAACGTATAAGACAAAGTTCTTCAAAAAATGAAAGACGGTAATATCAACAGATATTTAGAAATATAAATCTATGCAGTAAGAATTCAGACGTATTAATTCTGATCGGAACTGCAGGTTATAAATTACAGGAATCGATGAAACTGTTTATTATTTTGGCATGATGCTTTGGATTCTGACGCGCTGCGAAAGTTTGCTGCGGATTACTACTGAAGTTACTTAAGAACACGTTGGGCTCACATAAAACATGAAGCAATAAATCAGTCTCACTTTAAATTCGATGCACAATGGTGTAATTTTCTGACATTAAATAAAGACGAACCAAATTCATCCGACAGAATCCTGTAGATGCTCACCGTTGTTACGTCCTTCGCCACAGTAACAACAATGGAAATTATGTTATTACAGACTTTAAAGTTTCAAGTATGCCTATGAACAAAGCAGTATCATCCTACCTGTTGAAATTGTTCAGGAGATTTACAGGTCGACCCTGTTTCTTGACTGAGCCCGAAGAACGAAGAGGTCGATTCGGTGTCACCAGGTGTTTACTTGGAGTTGCTGCTACAGATGTTGTTTTTGGGGTCGATGTGTGAGTCGGAGAACCGAGATGTTCTGGTAATTCCGAACTCAGAGGTTTCACTGATTGAACTTCTCCGTGACAAGCGTTAGCTTTCGGAGAAACTGTTGTCTGTTCGCCCCCCGACGGACTCCGTGGATTTACAGATGGCGATTTCTGACTACTGGAACGACCGTGACTAGTTACAGTTTGTACTGACAAATTTTGGTTTTCGTTAGTTTGTTTTGGTGGTGAGTGAAGATCGTTTAACCTCCCTTCTAATGACTGACTTTGTGTTAGTTTGCTTGCGTTACACTGAGTATGACTCAGACACTCGTTTTTCAGATTCCTCGGTGAAGCGATGGGAGTTTCCCGATCAGACTTACTTGGAGATTCTTTTTGGTTTCGTTGTGGTGTTCTTAGAGTTGGTACTGGAACGGAGCGGTTTAGAGGGCAAGGCAGTCGATTTTGTAATTTCTTTTCGCCGGGACTTAACGTAGAATTTACACACTCATCTACGGTGCTCGACGTCTCCTTGATCGGTACTTCCGTACGGTCTTGTCGCTGTCGTAAATGTTTTTCATTTACATCGTCAGTTTCTACTACTGCACAGTCTTCGCTTGGTGGCTGATGGAGTTTCAGCCGTGTCGGTTTCTCTATTCGCAGTGGTGGTGATGGTTTGTCAGTAGGTGATTTGTTTTGACAGTCAGCCTGGTTTAAGTTTATGCAATCGTGAAGAAATTTTTCTCTGAGTTTGCGCACTGGTAACTGTGTAGTGCAGTCTGCGTTCCTATGCGGCGATTCTGATGCATCTTTCACTTGTTCATCGGCTTTGACTGTTGCACTTGATATTCGACGAAGGCAGACGCACTGTGAAAATAACTGTCCTGTCAGTTTACTAGCTGGAGACTTTGGTCTTGCGTGACTTGGTCCCTCGGTAACTGTATTTCCTGCTTTAGGACACGGAGAGTTCTGATGAAGTTCGGTCACTTCCTGCGGGTCCTGAGCGGGGGACACATTGTGGTCCCTTTCTTGACTGGGAATTGGCGAAGGCTTGAAAGGCTCTCCAGTACTTGCTGGGGTGGAAGAAGCCTCAGAGTCGGAGAAGCCGGAATCCTGACTTTTATGACTGCTACTGGGACTGCTGGACGAACCGCGGGGGCTCAGAACGTGGCCTGCTCCTTCCCAACTCACGATTCGGTCTTCTTCAGTATCTTCCTCTGCGTAGTTGGACCACCACACCTTGCTCTGAGTGCGTCGGAACTCTCCCATCACAGTCTTACCTGTAAGGTAGAGTAAGAATTTATGCATTACAACTCGCGTGTAAATTATAATCACACTTATAATCACACTGACATTTTACGATTTTAGTTGAAAAGAGACAGAGGTCACTCGACTTTCTCACATTGCATGTCTGGAACGGTGGAACAAATATTTGCTGGTGGAATCTGGTGCGTCAGGGAAGACAGAGATATTATAGATATGTATGTGAGCCGGGTAGGGTAGTCGGTATAGCTGAACGGTCCGGAGATCGAATCATGGTGGGGGTGAGATTTTCCGCAGTTGTCCAGACTGCACTTGGGACCCACCCAGCTTCCTGTACAAGGGATACCGGGTCTTTCCCGGGGGGGTAAAGAGCGGCCGGGGCGTGAAGCTGACCCTTCACCCCCTTCTAATGCAGTGATCAAGAAAGAGTAGAGCTATACCTCTACTCCCCCTATGGGCCGTACGGCCTGTACAGAGTCTTAGTGTCTGTACAAGGGTTCACTTTATATATTTATGTATATACACACACACACACACACACACATATATATATATATATATATATATATAACACATCAAACAGGCGCACGTGTTTGTGTTTGTAATGCTTTTATTTTGCAACTGTGATTCTTCCACCTTGAAAACAAATTCCCTCCGTGTATAAATTAATTAACCTCCTTGCACATTTCAATTTAGCTACATAACGTGCTATATTTAATATTTCATTTGATATTCTTCAAATGTATGGTTCGAATTACACAGAAAGTTATTCCTACAGAAATCTTACAGGTTTTAAACTGGAAGAAGTATGATGCAGCTTGTACTTTATAACATTCTCCATTCGTCATGATACTGATTTATGAACATACATAACGGCTAGTTTAGCATTCTTAAGGGTGCGGTTTTCATGGCTTACTGATGTTTCAGAAGAACCTACAGCCTCCGTCATCAGGACAAATGAAATTACTCTAACTGCGTTCATATACCTTCATGACACAGGCAGCAGTTTCTTTGTAACATCGGTTCATACATACCGGACTACATTGCATCAGTAGACCTGTAGTGAGCAGCCTTGTGGGTCCGAGGGCGAAATGAAGAGCAACAAGACAGGCAATATACGTATAACACAACAGAGGCGCGTTCGCGTAACCAATTTTGCCGTGGAAAAGCAAGCAATATTAAGTGTTCTGAGTTTGTGTCTGTATTATTGCCTTCGTTATCCGGCATGCAAAGCGCATGATCCGTATTATTATTGTCATCTGTGACGTTTCTGGCTGTAATATTTTTCCACATTATTTCAGAAACGGCACGATTTAAAAGAAAAAAGGTTTTGCACATAAAATGTGTATTGTGATTGTTTCTACAACTTTCATGTGAAACATTTCCCACTCTAAGAAGAATTTAGCGAGATATCGTATATGTACATAGGTGTTGATGTAAAGTACCGTTATTCCGCTCAGATTTCAATGAAACATGACGTTTCTCGGCAGATTTTCGAAAAATCCTCAAATAACGAATTTCATGACAATCCGTCAAGTGGGAACCGGTTGTTCCATGCGTACAGTCAGACGGACGGACAGACATGACAACAAAATTTTCACACTTTTGCAGGCGCGCAAAAAAAAAAAAGGAGTTTTTATAGTCCACGTTATAAGTAACATGTAAAATGTTTAGCTATATATCATTAACAATAACAACTTCCAGAAACGGGCACTTCGAGACAAGCTGCGTCGTCCAGTCCTACGATTAGCCACAACTTTACTCTCTAGTTCTTAAACCTATAAGCAACTAAGCCATGTACCACGAACGTTACTTTATATGTGAGATGAATTTCTGCTTATAGTTTTTTTCATAAAAAAAAAGTAGGTTGTATTATCCGTAATATGATGTTTAACTGAAATTTTTGTTGCGAATTCGCACAACGTACCTGTTCCTCCAATTCCATTCAATTTTCTTCCGTGTTTCTGAAATTAGATGGCAAGCCGTATTTTACTCATGGCTACAGCAAACGGTTACTTTCACCAAACAATGAACTGCAAAATTTTGTATGGAAAACATTTGCTACCCTTTCGTGCCAACCTATCTTTGCTACTCTTCAACCACTTTTTGTGAAGCTTATGTTAATATTCTATCTCTAGGGTATGGGGGGTTTTTTTTATTTCAGAAGCACGGTTTTTCCTAGACGTACGCAACCCTCTCTAACGGTAACAGGATCAGTGGGAAATGCCTCCATACCGTTTCATACGTAATGTATCAAGCAAAACACAATACACCCATCACTGTGTATGGCCCCCCCCCCCCCATATCTCACACAAACCGGAGTCCCCTGGGTGGTTCCAAACAAGCATTGTGTGTTCCCCACTTTTCTATACACAAAATACGTAACGGTCTTTTCCATACAAACCCACATCCACATGCCCATATGCGACGGTATGTTCACGATTCCGGTCCTACCCAATTCATACATCCCTCCAGCTGTCTGCAGCTCAGTAACGTTCGTAATATGCAGATGGATGCCCTTATCATCTCGCACTCTCTCGCTCCCTCTTTCTAGCGACCCCTTCAGTCGGTGGTTGACTCAGAAAACGAATTTCTTTTGTTTGAACATTACTACGCAACGGTGAGTTTTGAAGATTACTGGAGATATGTATTTCCTAAAATGGCTTTCCCATTCGTCTCATTTTAAAACTTCGTGTCTCCCGATTATTCTAAACTGCACGCTTGTCTCAGTGCTTTATAAACATCCGAGAATTATTGAACAATTTTTCTATAATTTTACCCAACAAATGCACAAAATTGTCACATGATTCACAATAATGTTTTTAATTTTAAAAAATATTAAACTCCTACAAGTTTCGGACCTTTCTAGTCCATCATCTGGGAGTACATTAACTGCTTTGTATACAACAATTACTAAACAATATTTAGACATCTTGCATGTCCAAGACATCAACATATTGGGTGCATTTGTTGGTTAAAATTGTAGAAATTGAATTACAATGCACGAAATGGAAAATGTAAAATTGCTGAACACGTAAGAAATCGGTCGGGTGAATCTCCATTTCTTGGACACACAAGAGCCTCAAAATTTTTCGTCGTATACATTACACATACATGCAGACGGGCATTTACAAATACACCACTAACATCATCATCATCATCATCGCCGTCATTGCTGTTGCTGCCGTGTTCTTTCTTTTCAGTTGCTGGTGTTGGACATATGTGTATGACCTCTCATCGTATCAAATTTGGCGCGTCTCATTCCGTGGGCTCCGTACAGCTCCTCGACCATGAAACATTTAACTTGTAAATCTAAATTCTCGTCATTTAGCCTGCATAATGTGAGATGTTGCAGTATGAATTGAAAATGTGATACCGAACAGGTTAGCATATTGGTAACGTTGGAGTCCTGGATTTTGAGGCGCCTGATTCAAATGTCAGCTCAGGTGTCAGCTATCCTGAGGTTCTGTGAGGTTCAGTTCAGTATGTACAGGCAAATTCCAGGATAGTATAGGTCTACAAGACCTCATCCGCAATTCTGAAGTTCCGAAAAGCTGTAAAGACCGAACAATTTTACCCACAGCACTCACGATGTAGAAGGGTGGCGTCAGTTGTATGTCATCGCTCCTACCGGTCACATCCGTCTCTGCTGCTCGATGATTTTTTTTACAGTGAGAAGACGAAAAGGAAGCACCTGTCATTATCAGTAGCGAAGAAAATGGAGTCATTGCGGGAGCTGGATCGTGGGTGTCTGTGAAGCGTCTTACTGAAGAATATGGTGTGACAACTACCACCATATTACCGTATTACTTTTCTAAAATCCGAAAAATTCTGAGTTCCGAAACACATCTGGCCTCTAGAGTTTCTGATAAGGGATTGTGGACTTCGAATACATTGCGACCTCTTCCTTGCAGATCAGCATTTACCGATCCTGTCACAAGGCAGTGAATAGCCTGATGTACTAACCAGCGTCATTCAATAAAAGCATATATAAAACAATGCCTCTGGTCTGGCCTTTTATTCAGATTTTGATTACAATGGAAATTACTTGCTGGACACAGATGTAACTACAGCTCTACTCTACAAACAAGTGACAAGCGGGTTTTATCCCGCGTTATATATCGGGTCTATAGGCGTATGAGTGTGAGGCTCGTAAAGTGAGGCTTCTCGCAATGAGGACAGACGGTGGCGTCAATTACCTGCCTACTCAGACACCTCTCAGTTTGAGCCACAGAACTGCAGTGCACTGGTCTATTTCCAGCGTATCAGACGGACAAAATTGCGATTTCATGTACAGTAGTGTATCGTGTCTTTCAGCTAACTGTCTGTGTAATTTCTCCGTACAGAAGCGATAAGACGACAGTTAGCCAGTTTTCACTACACAGTCAGAGTGAAATACAGCGATATTTGCTCCCAAAGACATGAGAGAAACATAAAGTTAAAAGAGTGCTAAAGCAAAGGTCTCAGGGAAAAACGCGAACTGGGCAAACAATACGTTTACAATGCATACATGTCTTATGTTGGTTTTTTTTTTTAATTTCAACAGTAACAGGAACATGCCAGATTTAACGGTTCTGCTATTCCACGACTCTTCCACATACTCTGAATCCTCGACACAATTAAGGTATTCATCACACAGTGAGAGAGCTTTCCCGTTCCCTGCCGACACAAGTCCGTGTCCTCTCTTATCGCCCATCGTTTCACAACGGTTTACACCACACGACTCTCCTTAAATTTGAGGCCACCAAGATTTTGCTTCGACTCTGGGAACAATCGACAGCTGCTCGGCGAACAACTTCTCCTGATATAATCACAAACTTAACTCTATAGTTCAGCAGTTACACAGCATGTAACTAAAATTACCTTCCGATCGACCATCTTATTGCGACCTGAGAGGAGTGACGTGAGTTACACAACGACTAATGATGTTACGGGTAAGCCAGTGGAGTTGACGAATGCGAAATCTACCAAGACGTTGCGATACATGTAATTCGAAGAATGAAACACGGAACGCATAAAGAAGTGGGAGACGTTTTATAAAAGAGCCGCTTGGAGAAGGTATGGAGAAGCGAATACTAAAATGGTCATGCACTGAAAACATGGAATATGTCAGGAGCTGGCTCAGGATCGTGTCCTACGGAGGGTTTTGTTTCAGCTGTTTCAACCTTCGGGTAATGATACCACATGGTCAAAGTACAAGAGTGGAAATCAAATTCCTGGACGGGCACTGAGAGTTCCAGGAAGTTGAGGCTCCCAGACTTCAAGACAATCGGCACATGAAGGTGGTAAGGTTGTCAGCCCTACGCACCGGCCGCTTTAACCCCCCAGGAAATATTCCTGGAACTAATTTCTCTTAGAGGCTGAGCGACCCCAGGTCCATAGTATGGCCGGAAGAATTGTTAATGAAAAATTCCAGTAACACCATCGGGAGTCCAACCCGCGGACTTCGGGCTTGTAACGCAGTACCTCAAACAACTACGTCACCGCGTGCCCCGTAGTAATTTAGCATTGAAGAGAGCAATGACAAACACTACAATAACTTTCATTTTGAAAACTGATAAGTATAATAATAATAATATGCAAGGAAACAGGGGTACAATTGGACAGAAAACAGTGGTATGAACATGTGCCAAAATCAGTAGAAACAAGTTAAGAAGGCAAGGTAACCATATTGTGGGATCAACAAGTACAAACTGACAGAACTATCCCCAACAACAAACCACATATTATAATCCGTGATAATGAAAAGGGAACATATATGTTAATAGACGTTGCAATATCAGGAGACAGAAATGTGATTAAAAAGGAAGCCGAGAAGATTGTAAAATTTGAAGACCTTACAATAGAATTACAGCGCATGTGGAATGTAAAAACAAAGGAGATACCAGTAATAATAGGGGCGACTGGGACTATTTCAAAGTCATTTAGAAAATACGTGAGCAACATAACAGGAAAACGTGAAGTGAAGGAACTACAGAAAACAGCCATATTGGGCACTGCACACATACTTCGGAAAGTACTAATGTGAAAGTACAATAGATTCAACACTGGAACTAACGATATAAGCACCATGAATAGTAACAATAGAATAGCTGCAACACTATTCCCTAGGGACATAGTTTGTCTCAGGAATATAAGTATAAATACCCTGCATAAAGGAGACGATGATGATGATGATAATAATAATATCCTGAGGTGGAAGAACAATAATTGCATATTTTTAATTGGTGCCGTGCTGACGGAACATCCCAACAGCCAATTAACAAAAGTCAGCTCAAGTAGCAAAAACCAAAACCAGGAACAAAATATAAAATAAGAACGAAGCATTACAATTAATTTAAGTCGAGTCAAAGTTAAAAAGAAACAAGAACATATTTGCAATTAGTACATTGTAACCTATGACGGTAGTAGTAGTAGTAGTAATAGTAGTAGTAGTAGTATAATATTATCAGTAGTAGTGGCGATGGTGGTGGTAGTAGTAGTATAGTATTATCAGTAGTAGTAGTGGTGGTAGTAGTAGTAGTATTAGTAGTAATAGTTGTGGTGGTAACAGTAGTAGTATAATATTATCAGTAGTAGTGGTGGTAATGGTAGTAGTAGTAGTAGTAATAGTAGTAGTAGTATCAGTAGTGGTGGTGGTAGTACTGGTAGCAGGAGTAGTATAGTACTATTAATAGTAGTGTTAGTAGTAGTAGTATAGTATTGTCAGTAGTAGTAGTGGTGGTGGTGGTAGTAGTAGTATTATCAGTAGTAGCAGTGGTGGTGGTAGTAGTATAGTATTATTATTATTAGTAGTGGTAGTAGTAGTAGTATATTATTATCAGTAGTAATAGTGGTGGTAGTATTAGTAGTAGTAGAGTATTATCGGTAGCGGTGGTGGTGGTGGTGGTAATGGTAGTAGTACAGTATTATCAGTAGCAGTGGTGGTGGTGGTAGTAGTAGTAGTATAGTATTATCAGTAGCAGCGGTGGTGGTAGTAGTAGTAGTATAGTATTATCAGTAGTAATGGTAGTAGTAGTATAGTATTATCAGTAGTAGTATTATCATCAGTAGTGGTGGTGGTGGTTGTAGTAGTAGTAGTCGTAGTAATAGTAGTATAGTGTTATCAGTAGTAGTAGTAGTAGTATAGTATTATCAGTAGTAGTAGTAGTGGTAGTAGTAATAATAAAGTATTATCAGTAGTAGTAGTAGTAGTAGTAGTAGTAGTGGTGGTGGTGGTGGTAGTAGTAGAGTATTATTATTATTATTATTATTAGTAGTAGTAGTAGTAGTAGTAGTAGTAGTAGTAGTAGTATCAGTAGTGGTGGTGGTGGTAGTAGTATAGTATTATCAGTAGTAGTATTATTATCAGTAGTGGTGGTTGTGGTGGTGGTAGTAGTAGTAGAGTATTAGTAGTAGTAGTAGTAGTGGTAGTATCAATAGTAGTGGTGGTGGTCATAGTAGTAGTAGTGGTAGTAGTAGTGTTGGTGTTTTGTGGTGGTAGTGGTAGTAGTAGTAGCAGCAGTAGTGTTGGTAATGCTGGTGTTTGTTGGTAGTAGCAGTGGTAATACTGGTAGTAGTATTAGTAGCAGCAGTATTAGTATTAACAATAATAGTAATTCAACAAAGCCATTACGACAGACTAAAACATTTCGAAGTTATTGCAGGGTCATTACATCTGTTCCCGCCTGCTCTAAAATCACGGTATCTTGAAGAACAGTTACAAAAGCTCTTGGTGCAGCAAATATCTGTGTTACAAAACATGCACAATGGAGACACGTTAAGTAAACAATAACAGTACAATATGCGCTTTCAATGTCTCGAATTATTGCCGCTGGAGAGTACTACAACATCATTATTACTTTCTTCTCGTCTCTACCGAGCCAGGTGCAGGCTGCTTGACTTCAGCGCGAAAATATGTCCACAGTGCGAAGTCCTTAATGTTAAAATGGCATCTCTCAGCTTACGGCTTCTGATTGTGGGGCTGCGTATTTGGCTCGTTTGCTACGATATTTTGTCCCTGTACTGCCTCAATTTTGACGGTAGGCCACAACTCGATAGACGCTTAAATGTAATTCTTGGCGAAAGATATTGGTAATTCGCAGATGTGTTATCTCTTAAATGTTATCCATGGCCGTACAAAGTAACCAGACATATCACTCTGCAAACACATGTCAGAAATTATATAAATTTTCACTCAAAGATACTATTACACTGCTGCTGTTACAAATAAGAACCATATATTATTTTCACCTCACTTGGCAGCACAGCATAAAGGCACGCAACCGTCGAAAATTCTTCACATGGACCTGCTTGATATGATAAGAGTCCGGTGGTTGCAGTCAACTGCTCATAGTCACATTGCGAATCAAATGCTTGTCATATTTCGCGAAGACGCAATTCTTTGCTTGTCATTTACACCAATACGTCAGTGCCCTGAGTTAACTTCCTTCCTTCATAATATACATGTTCTCGGTATTCGTCCCAATGATAATACGACAACGCCAGAATAATACCTTGTCCGATGTTGACTTCGAACTTTCTGATCATTCGAGGCCTATCTTCAATTTCTCCTAATTTCGTACAATAAACAGGGCTACCTGTGACAAACTTCTAACACAGAGATTATCAGACTTTTTCGTTGGCGTACCACTAAATGAAATTAAAGTATTTCAATGTACAGCAATATTATTCTTGTATTAAAAAAAGCTGAAATTTGAAACACTCGCTGAGAGGGGGGATGTGTTATGTAATGTTGCTGTATATCAGAAAATATATTGGCTTATGTTTTACTTATTTTTAAACATATTTATCCATTTTTATATTTCAATTTTTATCAACGCCGCGTACCAGTAAACACGGTGGTGTACCATCACCACAGTTTGAGAAACCATGTATTCGTGCGTACATCTGTATTACTGAATAGGTTCGCATCGCCTAACCGTGGACCTGCACATGCTAATATTTATGTTAATAATAATAATAATATTTATTTACTGCAATTGGGTTGTCACCCGGTGGCAGCGGCTATTTTACATGTATAAAAAAACATGAAATTGGTTACTAATAAATTTAAGTCGGGAGGGCTACATGAGAAGCATTTAGTGGCAACTTGGAATCTTGGGAACCATCTCAGCATTTGCTTTTAGACACAGGGAAACCAAGAAAAACCTGTGTCGAGGTGACCGGTCGCAGGACCTTCGAAAGAAATGAATCAATAGACTCACTTCGGGAAGAAAGTTCACACAGGAAACTGGATGTTCTTCCTATAAAGGGTGAGTCAAATCGATCAAAGAAGGCGAATTCGCACAACTCTATTCCACTTACCGAATTTATCACCGACAGATAAGTGACATCTGAGAAGCAGGAATGTGTGTGAACTTTCTGGGACGTCACGACCGCGTGTGTTCTTGCGGAATGTCGCCACAACGCTGGCCGTTGCGTCGTCGCGCGCTTGGCAAATTCCTGCAGTTCTGGTTTATTTGTGGGACCGAATCCCATACTTTGCGGGTACTTCTGTCAGCGTCTGAAGTACAACATCGCAACAAAACAGTTACGTAACTGCAGTACAGAAACATCTTACTGCCACGCAATTGAGTCCTTATAAAAACGTCACACAAAATGGGAAGACATTGAGCTTTCATAAAATATCAAAGCACCATGCCGTGAAGGTGTAGAGGGGCGTAGACAAGAAGCTCCACGTACCTCAGCTCTAAATTGGGGTGGTCGGTTTCTCGTTTCAGCTCTTTTAATTCCTAATAAAAAAAAACCCCCCGGTACAAATTAAATAAGAAGCCGTGCTTGACGTTGCGTTGAAATTAATAAGCAAATTTGCTTTACAAGAAAACCGGTAGCCATAAATTGTAAAAGTTTAATTGAAATTTATCTTCCTCCATCTGTTTGGATAGTTGGTGCTTGGTTGCGGGAAGGATACCTACGAATATATTGAACAAGTACCCGCGGACAGCCAAAGCCGATACAAAGAAATAATAAATCTACATTTGAAAAATTAAGCATTACAAAATATTAAACTGAGCACTGGAACAGAAGAGGCGCGTACAGAGTTTTGGTGGGGAGACCTGAGGGATAGAGACCACTTAGAAGACCTAGGTGTAGCTGGGGAGATAATATTAAAATGGGTCTTCAAGTGGGATGAGGAGGCGTGGACTGGATTGATCTGGCTGGGGATAGGGACAGGTGGCAGACGCTTGTGACTTTCGTGTTCCATAAAATCCGAGGAATTTCTTGACTAGCTGAGAAC
>Ga0131853_10005019_pt1 | contig 23823 bp, 12 predicted proteins | sample TergutLab28metaG_FD_92764 | JGI IMG/M metagenome (GOLD analysis project Ga0131853, IMG submission 92764) | Labiotermes labralis P1 segment gut microbial communities from Petit-Saut dam, French Guiana - Lab288 P1 (version 2) (version 2) | ecosystem: Host-associated > Arthropoda: Insects >...
ATATATACATATATATATACTGGGGAGACCTAGGCGTAGATGGGTGGATAATATTAGGATGGATCTCCAGGAGGTGGGATGTTGGTATATGGACTGGATTGGGCTGGCCCAGGATAAGGACGGGTGGCGGACGCTTGTGAGTGCGGTAATGAACCTTGGGGTTCCGTGAAATTTGGGGAATTTCTTGACTAACTGCAAACCAGTTAGCTTCTCAAGAAGGACTCTGCACCATGGAGTAAATAAGTATATAATCATAAGGTTCGTCATCTCCGTTGCATTCGCGCTCGCGTGTGTGTGTGTGTGTGTGTGTTCTCCTTTTCCGCTTGCAAACTAATCGACAGGCTTCCGTTAAGTACTACCTGAACTTTATTCTATTTGAGGCTTCCTCAACTTCGGAATTTGGAGTTTAATTCAAGTAATAAGAAAGACGTGCCGGTCCCAGTAGCCGCGCTGTCTAAGACGTTGGTCTGCGGCCGCTCGCCTGCTGAGATTGTGGTTTCGAATCCCACCGGGGCGTGAATGTCTGTCTGTTGTGAGTGTTGTGTGTTGTCAGGTAGAGGTCTCTGCGACGGGCTGATCACTCGTCCAGAGGAGTCCTACAGACTGTGGTACGTCGTTATGTGTGATCCAGAAAACTCGCGCATGAAGAGGCCATGGCCCAGTCGGGGGGGGGGGGGGGTGGGTTGGGGGGCCAAAAAAAAAAAAAAAAAAAAAGGGGAGGGGGGGGGGAAAGGAGGGGGGGGGGGGGGGGGGGCGAGCAACTCTCAAAATCGACATCCGTTAGCCGTACAGGGGGAAACTTAGAAATGAATTAACGACAGACAGTGCTTTCAACGACTCTCGCCATACAAGCTGAGTACAGACTAGAAGTGTTTAATAATGAAGAACTCAAAGAACCCATAGAAAGGCAATTAGGCCTATATGGAGAAAACTACGTTCGGAGTTTCGCAATTTGTAGGCTGTATCAAATATTATTCGGGTCATCATAAGGGTAAGGCTGTCCCTCAGATTAACTAAACACCAAGAACACAGGTATATGAGGCAATAAAAGTACAGTTCCATGCATTCTTAATCATGGTAATGGATAAACGTTAGTGGTCAGCTTCACGCTCCGGCCACATTATTCCCGGGGAACGAGCCCCATGGTACCTATTGAACAGGATGATTGGGGGGGGGGGGCACAACTTTGGAAAGGACAAAGAAATTTGCACTTGCTGGGAATCGAACCACAATTCCTTGGTACTCCAGCTCGTAAGCCGGCTAATTGGGTAATCATATCAGGGAGGATTATAACGTCATAGACACCACAAGTCTATAAAATACTGGTTGATAAAGCCGAAAAGAAAAGGGGTTTAGAGACACAGGCGCGGCTGGATGATATTAAAATATGATAGGAAGTTGTGGACTGAATTAAACTGCCTTTTATAAGAACCGGTGGCTGGATCTTGTAAACACTGTCACGAAACTCAGAATCCGTATGAGAACGGGTTATTTTTTGGACAGCTGAGTGGCTCGTGAAGTCTACTCCATCACAGTACTATGATGAAGATCTGAAGCAAAAGAATTACATCTGTAACGAACGAACAACGTGGTAAAAGAAACATGCAAAAGAACAAAGAACGCATCTGTTTATCTCAACCGGAAGTTAATGAAAGTTTAAAGAAGAGTCGCACATTCTGAGACTCTTTGTAGTCCAGGCGCGTATTTCTAAAATGAGAAACGGAACCAATGAACAGTAAACAGAACATGTACTGACGTACGCATAAGATGCTACAGAGTAATAAATAAGAAGGAACTTATTGTAGCTTTCATTAAATAATTTTCACAATTAGGCTTCCGTGTTTTACTGCTATAATAGCAGGAGCTGAAACATCTTTGGATGGATGACAAACCAGTTATATTAAACCTATAGGCAGTGTGATAAATTATTCAGACTTCTTTTTTTCGGAATTTCCTCCCTGAATCCATAATTATATCGCTTAAAAGGTCTATATTGAATAACCTTCTTCGCTCACTTCATGTCGGTGGCGATAATGCCTATGCTGGCGTTAAAAAACACTCCACCTTATTTTAAATTACATTAACAATAACATTACCTTATTGCATTACTGTCATATTCTTTACTAGGTGCCAACAGTGTCATAACCACTTTGTTCTAAGACATACTCAGCATACTCACACACAAGTTCCTCTCTTAGAGCGAAAGACCAAGTGTCACACCAAAAGAAAAAAAAAACAGTAAAGTTGTCCCTATACACGTCATGCAGGCATATACAAGAGAATGTAGGAACAGCTCGGCACTAGATGAACGTGAGTGGTCAGTCTCACGTTCCGCTTGCTTTCAGCCACAGGAAAGAGCCACGGTTACCCACTGAGTGCGAGGCCGGGTGGACCATACAGCCTGTCTGGATGTTATGGAGAACAAATAAATCTCCTGCCCCTGCCGGGATCCGAACCCCGGAACGTCTAGACCAAAGCCAAGTCACCATACTGTATATGACATTCCGGCTCCTTTTCCATCCATATACAAAACAAATTGCATGAGTACATATTTCTGTAAACTCTTCAGTAGCACGCACCTTGAAAATCCTTTGGACGGTTCTTAAGTTCTTACAAGAGCACGGATACTGTGACGCTACAAGAAGCAGTTTCGCACGTCTGCGCTGCTAGAGCGCCCTCCCCCCCCCAAAAAAAAAGGAGGGGCCGTTTCTCGTGGTTGGAAAAAAGCTACGCGTACTGCACCCTCCCAGTCAATAACAATTCATACCATGCCCCAGCCCATCAATTCCTCCGAGTAAACCACGCAAAACAAAACAAAAAAAAAAGTAAAAATATCACTTTGTAAATTTTAATACACGTATGTTTCTCCCCTAGACTAAAAGACGAAGTGATACACCCCAAAAAAATAAATTTAAAAAAATATTCACAATTTTGTGAATTACATTTTGCGTTTCTACGAGTACATACTACGAGCGGAGATGAGTTACTCTGAACTAAGTGGCAATAACGCATTCGTGAATTTAATTCGCTCTATCCTGCATTGCATGTGTATTATTCTTTGCATCATAAAACTTGGCAAATATACATTTCGTTTACACACACTGCGTGCAGATACGAGGTTCATTCCGCTGATTGCAATTATAGGAGACGCGAGTCTGCAAGAGGGAAGTGTCATGGGCACTCGTATTATACAAACACGCAAGCGTGAATAGATTACAGGGAAAAGCAATGCCCACACACTAGTTGCAGTCAACAATGCTGTGTTAACACTCTTTGGTAAGTGGCAACCACGAATGTCATATTCATAATTCAATGAACATGAAAAAAAACGAATTTATACAACCCGTTGTGACACTTATACAGAAAGCATTATACAAACTGTCAATCACAACGCTCTTCATAGCGCTCCTATATTTCCAGACATGCAATACGTTTCGGCCGCAACGGGCCATCATATGATTCAACGGCCTCTTACGGCCAAAAGATGTATGTCTGAAAATATAATAGTGTTATGAAGAGTGTTGTGATTGAAGGGAAATGAAAAGCTTCGAACAAAAAGTTCACAAACAACAAAACGAGAACAGAATACTGACACACGAAGTACTCTTGTCACAAAACTTATATCCTACTCAATACATTCCACCTTTTAAAACCTATCGGCTATGTGATGCACCAACAGGTTTAACATTCAACAACTGTACGCTCTGCCCACTCTGTATTTGTGTGTTTTGTATTTATCTGAGAATAAACAGCGACTTCTGCCTCATTCTACATAAATTGGTTTTTATAACCGAAACGAAAAGTGTCTGCTGCGCACAACGAACTGGGTCTTTAAATAAAGCAGTCTGCGCTTCAGCTTTGAAGGGCTAATATTGACACACGAACTACTCATACCATAAAGCCAAATACCATACTCATTACATTAATACTGACGCATGAACTACTCATATCATATAGTCTATACCATACTCAATATATTAACACTGACACATGAACTGCCCATACCATAAAGACAATATCATACTTAATACATTAATATGGACACATGAACTACTCATACGACAAAGCCAATACCATACTCGTTACATTAATCCTGACACATGAACTATTCATACGACAAATCCAATACCACACTCGTTACATTAATCCTGACACATAAACTACTCATACGACAAAGCCAATACAATACTCATTACATTAATACTAATTCATAAACTAAACATCATAAATCAGTACCACACGCAATGCATTAACAGTCTGCGCACCACCCTGTAAAGGTCAAACCTAAATACAGCTCATAAAAATAAACGTAATGGTATTACAAAGCTCAAGTCTTATAACCACGACTATTTACTTACTTACTTACTCACTTACTTCCTACATGAAGCAGAGTTCTTCCAGAGAAGCTAACCGGTTTTCAGCCAGTCAATAAATTCTCCGCATTTTATGGAACCCGAAGGTTCATTACCGCATTCACAAGTGCCCGCCACCTGTCCCTATCCTGAGCCAGATCGATCCAGTCAGTACCCCCACATCCCACTTCGTGAAGATCCATCTTCATATTAGCCTCCGATCTACACCTGGGTCTTCCAAGTGATCTCTTTCCCTCACGTTTCCCCACCAAAACCCTGTATGCACCTCTCCTCTCCCTATACGTGCTGCATGCCCGTCCATCTCATTTTTCTCGATTGGATCTCTCAAATAATATTTGGTGAACAGTACACATCTGTTTTCTTCACTCCCCTGTCAGCTTCCAGATATTCTTTTTTTCCCCCTGAAATGTCTGCTAGCTTCACGTCTTACATTGTTTAGATCATCTACATTGCTTTGGCTTGGAGCCTGTACCCACTGCATTTTAGCCTTCTTCCTTTGATCTAAAGAACCTAAACATTCTTCATCAAACCATGGTTTATGCTGCTTCAATTCGTACATACCTAGACTCGCTTGAGCAGGGTTTTTTTATTGTTCTCCCAAACCCTATTTATGTCCTCGCCATCACTTAGGTTCTCCAAAGCTGCAAAGTTGTTTGTAATTTCAATCTGATACTGTTTCCTAACCTCCAGCTGATTTAGTTTCCTGAGATTAAATCTTTCCCCATCAATCTTCTGTGCTGCTTGTTTATTTACTTCCAATCTTTCCCTAACTTTTGCAGCCATCAAATAGTGTTCATTATCACAGTCAGCTCTCCTGAAACTTCGTACAAGAAACTTAACTGTTACAAAGTCGATTCTAAGGGACTGCGAAGTTCCATTCGATTATTATAACGTATTTAATCATAATCCTCAAGAAAAATCATTATCATTTCCATCACCTTCCTATTGTGTTCAAGGTCACCTACGGAAGACGCAGCGACAAAGAGTTAAAAACAATATTTCACCCATTCTATTCGAAGAAAAACCATTACGTCATTCCACATTCTACAGATGACATAAAAAGTACAATAACAACAATGCGATTCTTGCATACACCGTATTAGTTGCAAAAAAAACTACAAAAATGATTTTAACTTCTTACTCTGTTTTAACACAGCGTACAAAATGCATAAGCTAATATATGTTCATGTCCCGACACTAAAAATTACCACATCTAGCCTCATGTTGGAGTACGAAAGAACAGATTACAGATCGATGTAACACGAATAAGACAGTTGTGGTAGCATGGTTTCGACCGAGAATTTGAAACTTAAGGGTATAACGACAGGGTTGTGCGTTTCAATTAACCACCAAGCTACACAGGCGGTATCGTAGCTACTGGTAGAGGCTCCAACGCCAGGTGGTGAGAAACCAGACGAAGAAGCAACCCAGCGGTCTTCCAGCATTGTTGAGGCTTGAAACCTACATCGTAAAACTTTAATTCCCTCGAACCCCTAAGAAAAGCCTCGGATTCGTAGAAATATACTAAGACAAAATAGGCAGAATTGGAGGAAGAAATTTTGGGAAACCATGGCCCGAATACGGGCCGAAGCACCATACGAGAAACAGAGACAGACAGAGAGAGAGAGACAGACTCAGAGAGAAAGTACTATGCATAAAGAAGCAGCATATAAGAACATAATCAACAGCACAAAGATTGCATACTTGAAAGTTTCAGGCAAATTTCTATATGAACTGAAATGCTAGTGGGCAAACCAAGTGGAAAAACAAAATGATGCAAGATTTACAGGAAAAGAGGGATAATGCATTACAAAGGGCAACACTTCAGTGTACAGAATAATCTGGATGAGATAAGAACCTTTCAAAACGTGATAAGTAGTATACATAAATTTCAGTCATTAGTAACAAGTATGATGGATGTGCACCGGCAAAAACCTTGTGTTACCAGTCACATCCAAAGAAATGCATTTGCAACTCAATATTAAAAATTTATCTCATGTCTCAGCACTAGGACACCGGATGAAATAATATAAATGCCTCGAAAATGTGGCAAAGCTACAATATTAACTACGGCAAGAATATACAAAATGGCTAGGAGCAAGTGATATTCGTTGAACGCCTGTTAACATTTAGTTCAGAATATTCTACTTTCACTGAGATACATAAAAAGTTCTACAGTTGTTTAGAATAAGTGAGGAATTTTTCTCTAATCCCAAGGTAAGATCAAATACAGCCATCCCCCGCTTTGCGGATGTAAAGCGTTGTGCCAGAACTATCCATTAGGTGAAAATCCGTAACACAAATTCCGCGGCATCGTGAGTTTCAAGTGTACCCACGCGTTTGCCTGACATACATTATATACCATTTGCTCCTAAAGACGAAGAGCCCTTAAAGCAAACAACACCGGCAATGTACGTACAATGTAACATCGAGGTGCGTTCGTGCTACCTTTGTTGCAGTGTAAAAGCAATAAGTATTACAGATTCTGCGTGTGTATTTGTAGCCCGAGGTATGCCGCACGCGATGCGCATGCGCCATACTGTCATCTGTAGTCTGCCCGGCTCTACTATATTTTCCCACATTATCTCACAAACGGCACGATTTTCGGGGGGGGGAGGGGGGGAAGTTACTGAACACAAAATGCGTGTTTTGATTTTATATACAACTTATGCCTGAAACATTTCTCATTGGAAGAAAAACTGAGCGAGATATGATCATAAATGTATATTGATCTTCAAGTAAAGTACCTGCTTTTCTCGTTGGACTTTAACGAGAAGAATTTTTTCGATATATTTTCGAAAAATCCTCAAATATCAAATCTAATGAAAATCCGCCCACTCGAAGCCCGTTGCTCCATGCGGACGGACTAAAGGATGGACAGTCAGATATGACTAAGCTAACAGTCGTTCTTCCAAATTTTGCGAACGCGCCTAAAATGGGGCACAATTTATCGTTGTGTGTGAAGGGGAAAAATTCGTAGAGTGAACATCCGTAGCGACGAATAGGCGCACTGTGGGTGTCTGACATTTCACAGAGTACTCAAAATATCTGCACTTATAAGACAGTATGAAGTTACATAATAAGGAGTTTAATAAATACGTGTATATCATTCACTACAGCATCATTAGGTGAAGAAATCACGGAAAATACAATGGCCAATACACACATAAACATGTATGGGAAATCATAAATCCATAGGATATCGAAATTCCTGAAGGAAAGACGCCATTTTGGAGTTATAGGCTTAAACGGAAGGATAATATTAAAATGGATTTTAAAGAAATAATGTTTGAGCAATATTCACCTGGCCCAGGATACGAACAGTGTCGGATCCTTGCGCACACCGAATTCTATAATGGCCGGGATTTAACAACCTGAACGGAAATCAGCATCTCAAAATTAATTTGCTCCCTGAAGTAAAACAGTTGGATAAAATTATATGAAAATAAAGAAATAAAGCACACGCACGCAACGCGCATCAAGGTTAAAGAACAGAAGGGTCTGTAACCAATCAGGCTGAAAACAGACCACCCATATACACTACGGAACCCCGTAAAAAAAGAAGAGAATAACAATTTCCATTTGCAGCGTCGTATACTGTTGGTCACCGGATCGCAAACCGCTGGTATCCAATCTGTAGACTGCAATGTCCGCGCCGCCAGGTATTCGATCAGCAGCTCACATTCTTTCGCGCCACGCTTTAGAATGCACTTTGCTAGGGAGCATGACCTGTCCGCTTCGAGTTATTTCACAACTCGAAACTCATCTCCATCATCCCACCGCCAATATTCGTAATGGAAGTGTATCGACCAATAAACTGCATAAAACAACAGAAAATTCAAGACGAAATCAGTGGATATTTGATTTAAAAAGACAACTCCACGGAACAGACCTTCGTTGAGAGCTAGTATGTCCTCAGCTAGTCAAGAAATTCCTCGCCTTTGATGGAACCCAAAAGTTCATCACCGCATTCACAAGAGTCAGCACCTGTCACTATCATGAACCAGATCAACCCAGGCCTCTCCCCCCCCCCCATCCCACTTCTTCAAGTTCCACTTTAACACAGTCATCCCATCTACACTAGGGAATTAGAAACAGTGCTTTCTTACACGTGTTCTCACCAACATCCCGTATTTCCCCATACAGCACTGCCCATTCCACTTCTACCGGAAGCACAACGTGTTCTTTGTGAGGTATAAAATGAATCTTCATATACAAGGTCTCACGTTTATCACGTTTTTGTCCAAGTACTTTCGTTTTCCCCTGTCTACAACACTCCACCAATGCTCCATACTCACCTTCATCTACACGTTTACCTTGTCGAAGGACAAGCGGACGAAGCCTAGGAACCTTTAAAAAATCAACGCTTTTTCAGAAATCGGACAGCACCGGATAACCAAATAACTTTCACTCCTTATCGTCTCCTCGAGCACGGCAGCTTTATCCCATGAAAAGTCTGTATCCGCCGGAACATCCCGTACCAGATGGGTTGCTCAGGGCAATGACAAAACAGACGGTCTGCGTAATGTACAATGATGTTAGTCTACAAAGATTTAAGAAAGGTTTCAACCAAACGGCCGATTTAAAATACGTGTGTGCAGACTTAAATAAAGGCAGGAAGGTTATCCACGCCTCTGTGACGGACAATGCAAATTAAGCAGGTCTATTTTTTCCAATATCCACTCACTGTTCTTCATACCTCAGGACTTCATCCTGCCGTCAGCTGACATACATCTTGTCATCAATTCTGAAGCATGCAACATATTGCTACTATGCGTACGTGCAGCATTAACAAGACACCGTTACAACAATCGATTTTATCGGATTATTTTTGACGTCAAGATTATGACGACGTGTATTTTTGCGTTGTCTTGACGAAAAGGTGTACAATCAGCAATGTAAATCTAGTTACGGAACTAAAATGCGTTCGAACGTGAAACTAATTTATTCTGCTTGAGGGCTTCGTTTAAATTCACTGCTGTATAGAGCATTGCTGAGAATCAGAAATACAGAGATTAATTTAGGACATAAAATGTCATTACGAGTGTTACAGGGAAACAATGAGATCAATCAACTGCAACAGGGATTGTAACTGCAAACAGTAAGCCTAATGAATCAACAAAACAGCTCTATAACGTTCCTGCTTAATACGGCATGCTCTTAATAAATGGCAAAAACTTTACATTGGACTGATCGTAACTCAGAAGAACCATATTATACTAAGATGTGAAAATGTGTGAAATAGTTGGGGTTCAACCATTTAAATGAGAAAAGAAGGGCTGAAGTGCATGCAAGCACTCACAGCACAGCGACTCTGTCAACAACACAGTTAACAGTAACTGATGGCCATGAGCACAGAGTTCAAGTCAACTTAACACTCATAAGTCTTGAAGCTTTCGCGGCGACAGAATTCAATGAAATTTCCTCGGACAGACAGCCGCGTCAGAATGTGAAGGTTTTCCGACGTTTCGGCAACTAATTCCGTCCCCATCTTCAGGGTGTACTAAGAACCAAGCCGCCAGGATATCCTGAAGATGGGGACGGAGATAGTTCCCGAAACGTCGGAAAACCGTCACATCTTGACGCGGCCGTCTGCCCGAGAAAATTTCATTTAACACTCGTTATTTTAAAACAGAATTCATTTAAGCATATACATATATCGTTTTGGTACGGGACTTGTCGAAGGAGTTCACTCCTCAAGACAGCTAACACTGACAAAACGTGTAAGACAAAAAGCAAATACAACAACACTTTACACTTCAAATATCAACTCGCACTTGGCGGTAATACAGCAGTCATAGCATCCCTAACAAACGTTACGGGAACAGATCTGAAGCTGCAACATTCCTAATTCCCGAACCCACCAATGAACAGTCCGCGGCTACATCCACTGAAGTTTATTCTCACAAGCCATTTCATTCAGATCACTCATGATTTTATACCAAATTTCATCTAGCAACGAGATCGAGTAGTTTGGACTCCTCCTCCGTATATGGGAAGTCTCAGATTCGAATCCCGGCCCACCTAAATATTGTAATGCGTGCAAACACACACATACACACACACACACATATACATACATGCACACACATACATAGACATACATACACAAGTACATAGGTACAAAGATAGATACATACATAGGTACACAGACACATACTTACATATATACATAAGTACGTACATACACATACTTACATACATACATAAACACATACATACAAACATACATATACATAAATACATGCATGCATACATACATACATAAAAACATATACATACATAACTATACACACACACATATACACTTACTTACATATATACACACACACACACACATACATACATTATGCATGCTCCATTACTATGGAGTAATACTACATGCATTGGTGGTTTCTTATATAATTGAAATTATGTAGTTATGTAAGAAACCACCAATGCATGTAGTATTACTCCATAGTAATGGAGCATGCAGAATAATAATAATAATAATAAATTTAAAAAATACAAACATACAAACATACATACATACGAACGTACATAAATACATACATACATACCTACATACATACACATACATAAATCATACATACATAGATGCATACATACATACATACATACATAGATGCATACATACATTACTTACATACATATGTACTGACGTACATACATTCATACATTACATACACACACACACACACACACACACAGAACTCTCTCCCGCTCGTGCAGCCGTTACAAGAGCGCCTTGCTGTTGCAGTATTTATGAACTTCATGACACGACGGAAGTCGCTAACCGTAAAGGATGTACATCTGTGGCAACTTTCAAAGTGGTAGTTTACAAATATGACATTCCAAGGTCAATGAGTATCTGAAATACATGACATGCATACACGCTGCCACAATCAGTGTGACACTTGAAAAGAATTAGCAAACATTCTTCTAATTCAAAACTTAAAGTGATCAAACACGGGTCCAAGAGAACGAAGTCGCTCGCCAGACTGCACCTTAGCAAAAACCTAAATGAACTCGTACAATGAACGCGCTCTCCGAACGATACTGCATGAACAGTGATGTAACCGTCTTCATATGTGGTGAGGGTTCAAAAACAAGCAGCACCCAAGTGCACAAATTTTCTTTCAAACACAGAAATACCAAGGTACTTTTGGAGTTGGCCACTCATCTGATTAAGATATTTCCTGATGTTAAACGTAAAGATGTTACCACAAAAAACCACAAAAGGATCAAACCCATAGCATGTGAAATTCATTAACCCTAAAACACCACTTCCTCTAAAAACTCATTACTTCCGCATTTTATCTACAGAGCACATGTATCTGTCCTTTGTGTTTTGCACAGTAAACAGACATTTCGCACATCCTTCAATTGCTGGTCATGGATATGGAGAAGCAAAATATTTCGTGTAATCTGCGAACTCAATTTTTATATATATCTGTTAGATCAAATACGCGTTTCTATTCATTGGTAATTCATTGGTTAAGTTCATTAGGCCTACTTCTGTCAGCTGATATTATCTCAAGACGTCTCGCGTGTCCACATTTCCAGACGGCTCTCAAAAGAAATTACCTACCTCTATTCGTCGCAATAATAATACTTTTACAGCTAACGGCCTATATAAATATTCACCTGCTAACAGTACAAGAAGGCAACAGGACACTTCGCGGCCTAAAGCCAATAATTTTTTTATAGAAGAGTGCTGACAACTGGTGCAAAGATAATTTTAATATATTAGTGTTAATCCAAGCGACTTTTCATGTTTTCCCAGCTGAGTATCTGAGGACTACGTTCTCCCATTCTTTTGACCTTTGAATATGGCTACACTGCGGCGAAACGTCGCGAAACAGCTATCCTGTCACTTGTTATATTCCGGAGGAACGTAATCCTAAGTGTTAATCAAGTTCCATTTAATTCCCTCTTCAGTTCTATTGTATTCATGTATTTTATTTGATTATTTCTTGAATACAATGTCGTTTTCTGAAGATGGGAAGGGAAGTCTGTGGCTTTCTTTTACAAGTAAGTTTCGGGATCTTAATACTCATTTGAAGCCACTGAGATATCTTCATCCATGCGGGGAACCCCCGAGCACTTCATAGGAACCATAATATCATACATTTTACAGTAATCATAAAACTACTAAATATTCTTTAAAAATAACGTAGTGAAAACCTGCGATAAGGTATGTTAACATAAACTCAATGTCTACAGCGTGTTGGTTATTTTGTGGCGCATTCTAGTTGTAATCTAAATCCTTGAAATTGACTAAATCGCATGGCCGCTAAGATCACCTGAATTTTGGTTATGGAGATTCGTCTTTCTGAGACGACTGACAACAATAACGCTTGAAAATGTGGTGCACTGACTTGTACAATTAATAAACCATCTGATAAGAGTCTACTCTGCAACTTGATCCTGGCCTCAACACAGCCAGAGCCATAAACCTTTTTAATCTAACAAGTAAATATATAAACCTGACAGGCGACAGGATTTCCCGCGCGTCCATTCGTACGTTAAGATTAAAATAAGCAAGGAGATCACGCGCATGGCACCAGTTGCGCCCGTACGGTCTAGCATATATTGCAGCTACGATTAGTTAGAATTCCAGCGAGAACTTGACCAGAGCGCTCACCTCGTATGGCCGCCACACGATAACGGTCGGGCCAGAATATATCTGTAATTTTCAGCATTAACTGATTTATGGGACATGGTACTTTTTTAAGATTGGATATCCCCGTTGTGTGTATGAGACTAATGGTTACGTAAGAAATAGTCGACACAACTAAGTTTTTAAGTGCTTAATAAAGCGAAAGGTTTAGACCTTTAAGGTCATCATCAGGCATACACCATAAAGCAAAATATCATAAGGAGTAAAGTACTTAATTGTAATGCTAACATCTTTTTTCCATCAACAGTGCCTTAAGAAGGGTCTCACCCCTAATTACGTAATAATAAAAATCCCTAACACGTGTATGTAATATTGAGATATACAACTCCCAAAGGGATTTGTATATCTCTTCACGTCTTTTATTATAGGTGTTGGCCTGATGAGGACCCAAAAGGTCGAAACATCTCTTTATTAAACACTTCAAAATTTGGGTGTGTCGAATATTTCTTACGCAACCATTAGGATATGATACATCAGGATACATAAAAAAAAACTGGTCAGTTTTTGGCTCAGGCGGCCAAGCAGCGTCACTTTACCTTTCCGTATGTGGAAAGCCACGTCCGGAGCGCTTATTTGCAGACACTTAACAAAGGATGAACCTAAACAGAATGCGCATGGCTCGGGACGGTGGCTCTTAACACCTACTAAGCTAAACAAATTTCTATGAATACTTAAATCACGTCTCTGCATTTTCCCATTAATCATCTGATGTTCCATGCTTATGAATTTACGCATTACACGTGATTATGTGAAGTGATTGGTGAAATGTGAATGGGAGAAACAGTGTTTAAGACAGATTTTCACAAAACAGGACAGAAAATGAAGGTATAACGTAATGAGGGGCATTCGTGTAATCGTTATTGCCGTGCAAAAGCAGTAAGTATTTTATATTCTGAGTTTGTGTCTACACCCTTAGTTATCCAGCACGCATTGCGCATGCGCCGTATTATACTGTCACCTGTGGCATTTCTGACTCTACCAAGTTTTGTCACGTTATCTCATAAACGGCGCGATTTTCGGGAAAAGAAATTACTGATCATAAAATGTGTGTTTGATTTTTTTTACAACTTTTGTCTGTAACATTTCTCACTCTAAGAACAATTAAAGAGAAATATCATAAATACATGTGCAATTATGATATTTCTTCATATAAGTGCCCGTTATTCTTGTCAGATTTTAATAAAACTTGAATTTTCACGACAGGTTATCGAAAAATAATCGATATCAAATTTCATGAAAAATCGCCCGGTGGGCGCCGAGGTGTTACATGTGAATGGACGGACGGACAGACAGACACGTCGAAGCGAACAGTCGCTTTTCGTCATTATGCGAAAGTGCCTACAAAACCCGTCAATACGCATCATAAGAACTCATGCTTTTCACTGCCTGACTAGCCTTTCCTTTCGAATCCCTAAAGAAGACTAAATTAATGGGTACAAGGCGCACGTCGGACCGTGATTTGTGATGTTGATATGTTTATATAACCACAAGACACAGTGGATCCCATTAGTGGCAAATATTTGAGCTCTCAAAACTAGCAATGAACGGATTTATCATCACTAAAACGATGGAATATGAAAACAATGCACATGATTATTCCATGACTGTTCAGAAACTACCATTCTACAGGAATTTCACTGCAACAAACCCAGGAATAAGCGCCACAATAATTCAAAACACAGTGTTACTACCTGCTCTGATATCAAGCACTCTTCTGTACCCACACAGTTTCTTTATATCTTTAGTAGGCTAATCAGAATAAACATCTGCTCTTTCCTAACGCCATTTAACCTACTGTCTTTGTAATTGAGACCCAGTGTCATTTTTATTAAACATGAACTGAATTTGAAAATGCGTGTTATTTAGATAAACATCAAGCTTAAAAAATTTAATGTAACTGTTACCTTAATTGTTTATCCTATTATAAAGTAACAAGCCATTATGATGTATTTCTCGGAAAATGTATAATGAAAACAAACAAGAAATTTAACAAGGCGACTCACTACGCTTTCCGTCAAGCACAGTTCACGCCAAAATAAAACTCCGTACGTCTGAATGGTAAAGGACTACGGCTTCCTGTGTAAACTTCTACCGAAAGGCGTTCCGGGAATTTAATTGTAATTAATGACGCCTTTCTCAACGACGTTGTCATTGCGTATCAAGATAGGTTAACTGCTGTATAATAAAGAAGAAAAATAAACTGCGCGATGATGAGCATGATAGTTGCTTTATTTGCAGTCTTAATCTTCTACAAAACTTGCTAACCCACTTTGTGTTGTCGCCAAGAGAAGCATTTGGCTGAAGGACCTGTTCCTAGAATATCACTTACAGGTGCGCAGAAAACAGCTAGCATTATCAACTGTCGTTACTGAACTATCGGCCACTAGAGACCTATAATTTTGTGATATCTTCTAAATAACTCCTGTCTGTTAGAAGTACCAGCCCAATGCCGAGCTACACGTTCTGCGTCTACAGGAACACCCACGCTATTACATCTTGTGCATTACATGTCTGGCAACTGTATGCCAGTGCGCTCTCATCAAACGAACCAATTTCCCGCAAAGACAGGAGTCAGCACGATGACAACTAAAATATACTCCATGTTTCAGGTTCTCCTTGCGGCAGGATCATTTCTGACAACTTGATCAGTCGGGACGTGCGGTGTGAGCTGATGAAGAACCGTCTTGCAGCACATAGGCATAGGTTCTCTCGTAATTGAACGGGTGTTCATCGAACGGTATCACAAAGTTTGTCACAAATCGGTGTAAAATTCGTGGTCTCAGAAACGTCACATAGTAGTTTAATATGAGAAACACGATCCTCCGATATTACACCGAGCCGAAACCACGTTTCACCGCTGGGGAGAGACAATATAAGGTCTATTCTTCCACCATTCACTTCATGAAAGCACAAGTTAACAATCTTCAGTTTTGATTGAACACGTATCGAAAAGTTTGTTAATCACAGTTGTTTTACGCGAATGCGGTAGGCGCGTGTCTTCAGCGTGTTCTATTACCCGTCGTTTGAAAAAAAAAATCATGTATTTGCAGACTGTTCGCATTTACACAACACTTCTACTATCTTCTGTGTTCTGTGAACAGTCACAGTACATGCTCAAAACGACAAGAAGATTGCTCGTACACTGTTCTGCAAGCAGTGTGAAAGCCAGCCGGTGTGTGTACTTGTGTGCATAGAATAACCGAGTCGACAGGAAGCGAACAGCTAAAGTTGTAAGATACAGTAATGTCCCTGTACATGTATATAGTACAGGATTCATGTACCTGATTAACTGGGGCCGATAAAATCATCATGAATATCGGAACCCACATACATAAATTTCATCGCCCACTAGGTGCATAGCATTTTTATATTTACAATACACAACGCCTACATGTTTCGGCAATATATCCCGGACATCTTCAGGCAGTTACAAGTTTGCTAGACCGGTGCAGTCTATATACCATACATCCTGGCCATCTCCAGGGAGTCTGCTCGAAATGTGCAGAGTGTATGGTAACACGTGCACACGGTGAGGAAACTTGTGACCTCCTGAAGATGGCCAGGATATATGGCCGAAACATGTAGGAGTTATGTACAATAAATATAAAGTCAATGTCCAACTAGATGGTGGTGAAACTCGTGTACACTGGACTGTTACAAGGACGAGGCACATCATCAAATCGGAACCCACATTCAGTGTCAAACGCCTATTTGATTCCATCAACATAGCAAATAACAGTAGCAAAAATATAAAATAACCTTAAAAATCCTAAAATTTTATTTTTAATAAAACATACACATTTTCTGAAGCATCAAACACTTTACATGTTCGAAGAAGGGTGTCATTCTATTAAGCACGAAAGCAGTCAATCTCACTTAACGCAAGGCAAAGCTTAACTGAGCTGGACAATAGCAGCAATGGGGAAGCCGATTCCCCAGTCATGTGATACCATTCTGAGTCGCTGGAACCAGTCACTACAGGTCTAAACAGTGTTATTAAAAATCGGTGATAGCGAAGGTTCGAAATCCCAAGCTCTCTAACTTCGACATTCTGCAGTATACTGTATATCCTATACTTTTGGCCCAAACCATCTTATTCCCAAGTAGGAAAATTTTGCTTCAAGTGGGACAATCACGAAATACACGTATTTCAGTTATTAATTGATATTATATTTATTTTTTTAAAAAAATTGTATATTCGCTTAAAAATTACGGAAGCAATCACCATCACCGAGTGTCCTGTAAGTTAAACAATACCTGTCACACAACTAACTCCATGCAGCACAGCTCTTTTGGGGTCCTCAGCTAGTCAGAAAATTCCCCGTATTTTATGGAACCCGAAGTTCATTGTTGTGCTCACAAAAGCCCTCCGCTTGTCTCTATCCAGGGGCCGCAAAGTGCTTATTTTCGATAGGTACCCTTCGTTGCTGATGGACTCAAAAAGTGACTCAAACGGCAACGCTTCTGAATTGTATTGGATGGTTCCCGGTTCAAATCTCGCTCGGAACGGCTACACTTAGGTCTCGTCTTCAAAAGCTACTCCGGCAAAAGGCCGGAACTTCGCCCGAATTCAGTCATGACATATCTTTTCAAATGCTTCCCAAACAAGTATTAATCTTTCTACTGTTTGGCGCTAAGTATTTTGACCGTCAGCCGGGATATTGTAGTCGGTAAAGCGACTCGTTATGGGTTGTACGGTCTGCTGATCGAATCCCAGTAAAAGCGAGACTTGCCGCGCCGTCCAGACAGGCCCTAGGCCCACTCAGTCTCCTAAACAATGGGTATCGGGTCATTACCGGAGCTAAAGTGACCGCAGCACGGTGTTAACAAGCCACCCCCATCTAGCGCCGATGTTAAAGAAAGAGTAGCGCTAAACCTGTACTCCCCTCTGTGCCTTCATGGGAGGTTATACGGTAAAATTTGTTCTTTTACGCAGTGTGACCTACTGATAACAGTAGTCATTAAAGCATATGGTGTTAATATTTACCAGCCGAATGTAATAAGACATCGACGAGTCCTTATTGCAAACTTCGGGTAAAAGTAACATGATTGTATTAAGCTATTTACCATCGCAAATCCTAAACATAAGTATGAAGTCCTAAAAATACAGCAGAAGAAAAATGTTTCAGAAGTAAACACGTCCTTGAGTTCACATCAGAGGCAAGGTAAATATTTTCAGACTGATCAATAGGAAAAGCGTCATATGTTAAAGAAAAGCGAAAGAAAATAACTGCACTGGAGCGTACAGGGTTGCCAAAACGCATTCCTGTTAACTAATTAGGATACATTCATTTCAGAACATTAAAAGTGTGGTTAATTTAACCGCGAAATAGGATGAACGGTGGAACTGAAACTAAATACGCAAGCCAAATTCAACGTAGTTTCGTAATTTGCGTTTACAAGGTCAATTACAACAGGCACAACAGTTTTCTAACGCAACAAAACATCTTGGTTTACATTTTGATTTGTTAGGTCGCACAGATAAAACTCTGTGTATGCACATTCTATTACCATATGGAGACTAAGAATTCGATGTACTTTAACCCTCTGAAGACTGACATCCATCTACATCGTAAAACAAATTTCAGTTTGTACCTCAGAGAACAAAACACGTCAACGCTACAAAGATCAATCACTGATCGTCTACATTAAAAAAAAAAAGTTTCTAACGCCGGCTCTGCTTCCGTCTTAAGACCTGGTGTACAACTTACATCGAGCTATCCAGTCACTTGATAGCATAGAAACATTCAACTTGTTAAGATATGTGCCTGAGAACAGATCAAGTCCGCGGGTAGTAACAAGAAAATTGCTACACAAAAATTAAAAAACGACTACAATGATCCACAAATTAAAACCACAAAAAAGAGCCATGAACTCAGACCCATCAGACCACAGACACAACATAAAGAACCAGAACACGCGCCTTTAAAATTCCCAACACCACTAACACGATTTGTAGAGAAAACTGAGAATCTTCATGGGTCCAAACGTATTACTTAGACAATTCTCAGCTGATCAAAGGATGCCAGATGGGCGAAATTTCAGTGCTAAGTCGACTGATTGGATTTTGTAAACATGACATGTATGCCGCTTCCTTATATTTTCTACATACTAAATTCGTTTGGATCTGCCAATCAGTTATTGTTGTTCCGATCAACAATCGGTGTTGATTACTAGCATCATATGGAACACACACATCAGGTGGTAAGTAAAGTAACCAGGAGACTTAAGGGTTAAAATGAATTAGGTTACATGATACAATTTATTCAAGGAGTCCAAAGATACGAGTTACGTGACAAGCAAATTAGAAATTTAAATAATAAAGACAGTTTCAGTCAACACATCTACTTTTTATTATAGAAACAATATTTTCCTCTATAAAATCCCACATTTTTCTACCCATATGGATCATCATTAGGCGCGAATAAACAGTAAAATGCTTTGAACTGTCATTCCTACGAAAGAGAGTTCTTTCTGACACTTTTACCTACTACAACTGGGACGAGGTAATAGGGGAATGGAGAATACTATATAATGAGGATCTTTATGATCAGTACCACTAACCAAATATTATTTGGGTGATAAAATCAAAGAGATTGGCAAGGCATGTGGCAAGTATTGGGGACCGAAGAGATGCATACATTGTTTTGATGGGGAATCTGAGGCAAGATACCAATTGGAAGAATCAGGCATAGATGGGAGGATAATATTAAAATGGAGCTTTTAGTCAACTGTTTATCGAAGAATACGTTTGGAAATTATTCATCCATAAACATATAATTCAAGATATTAGTGCACAATCAGCGTAACCATTTTACTCACAAAACAAAACAATTACGTATCAGCAACAAAAACAAATAATATAAACAAAAGAAGGTTAAAGAATTCTTATTAGAATAAAATAAAAATACAATAATCTTATTTTGTAACAAACCTGTATGTGACATTTCAAAATAGACTTTTAATACTGTAACATACATGCTGTCACAATCACACAACTATATGCAAAACACTTTTACATTATACAATTGAGACAGGTTGATGTTTTACATAATGGTATAACTGTAGTGGGTAAAAGTTAAGACAGACATCTCTTTCATAGGAATGACAGTTGGTTAATTGCATTCCTTTTTTTATTTATTCGCGTCTCAGACAACCGTTTAGGGTCGAAACATGTAGCATAGTATAGACGCAAATATTTTTACAATAAAAGACACATGTGCTAATTAAATTACTTAATTTATGAAACACGCCCACGTATTCTCTAAAAATCCTGAATTTAAGTGGGGAGTTTCGAAAGCTAAAATCGTGCTGCACCTGTTCCAACAGTACTTCACTCTTCACACCACACCCCTGAAATAAGGCGAGAGTGAAACCACCCTTGGTCCAGACCTCCCCAGCACACGCATCTTACGCTCAACAGTTCCTTTCCGTAAATGTTTCAAATCGTGCAGCCCAATGCCAGATCTCGTGACCCGCTACGGTCCGCAAGCAACAAGACTCACATGCCTAGTTTTAGTCCCATTCGAACACGAACTCTCTAAATCAGAATGCCGGTAAACAGAGAAAAAAGAATTACGGAAAAATAACAGAAATATCTGCGTCACTCGCATTTCTAACCCTGCCAATGGAGTAAAGATAACTTTTGAAACATACAATTAAATAATGGATGCGTTACTGCATAATTTAATCGAGTGTTTGTGAGTATAAAACACATTGAAAAAAAATATACTGACACTGGGAATCGAACCAATGTAGTCTGTTTCCGAAGAGTATTGCCATCTCGCGTTAACGCGCTTGCCTACTTCCGGGTGTGGCAAACAATCACCCTTTCGCAACATCCATCCGTGGAAGCAGAGCTAGCAAGCCACACGCCTCGGAAAATTAATGACATTTAATTCATGTATTAACTTCAAATTAAGCGAATGCGTTGGTGTCTTTGGTTAATATATACGCGGCGTGATTCATTGTAATGAACTGAAGACAGAGAAAAGCCACCAATGCACAAATATGGGGAAAGTAAAACGACTCGAATTATGATGGCAACTGTACGTCACGTGACTGCCTGAGCGGGACGTACGAAATATCAGGCTACTTGATTTTTGTTGAACGGAGTGTACAAGTACCTACTGAGGTGCGTTCGTGCAACCATTGTTGTAGTGGAAAAGCAATAAGTATTAAATATTATGAGTGTGTGTCTGTGGCGTTAGGTACCCAGCGTGCTTTGCGCATGCGCCATAATTGACAACTGTGGCTTGTCTGGCTCTACCACATTTTTCCACATTATCACGTAAAGGACACTACTTTCGAAAAGAGGTTACGGAACAAAAAGTGTGTGTTTTGATTTTCTCTACAACTTTTGTCTAATTCATTTCTCATTCTCAGAACTGAGAGTGACATAATCAAAAATGTATATTGCTCGCGTCAAGTACCCGTTATAATATTCAGATTTTAATAAAACTTGAATTTTCTTGACAGGTTTTTTTTTTAATATCCGAATATCAAATTTGATTAAATCCGTCCAGTGGAAGCCGAGTTGTTTCATAAGACCGAAGGACAGACGTACAGACATGACAAAGCTAACGGTCGTTTTCGATCGCAATTTTTCCAACGACCCTAAAACAGACACACAGTTCCATCTACCTCACTTTCATTGTCTTGATTAGAGACAGGCCGCTTTGACGTGTTAAATGTGACTGCTCCGATTCTAATTCTGTTTTCAGAGGACGAGAAAAGCAGTAACATTTAGAGCAGCATCTCAGTCGACCAGGGCGATGAAAAATAGATTCTTCAGGAATCTTGAAATACTGAATATGGTCACATATTCATTCTTAAAGTCGGGGGCCGCTTAAATATCGACGCAATGTCACATCCCAGAACACCAGAATCCTCGATTTCCTCGCCGTAGAAGCCTCAAAGCTCGCGAAGTGTCAAAAGTTTATCGTCATTATAACTGACCAATCGGTGTAAACCGTACAGCGGTGTTCAAAACTTACTAAATCAGTCGGAATCACCTGTTAAACCCGCCAGTGTTCGATATGTGGTCGAAAAAAGGCAACAAGGGTTTACGAAAAGGCACGAACTATGCCGACATCTGCCGAAGAATGGACAGTAAATAAAGATACGTTCACATGATTCTGTTGTGACTAGGAAGGCAGCCTCATTCGAAGGAGTCCTACCGGGAGCGCGCGCGCGCGTGTGTGTCTAAACGGGCGAAATCTAAAAATCTCAATACGGATCAGTCTAGAACCGATTTGGGCTGCAGCGAAATAAAAAATGGGAAAGGGGACGGGTTGCAAGCCAGCAACCTAATTACATGCGAAAGAAACTTGTTAAGTTAGCGACAGGCAAAGGTCTTAAGAGGAACACAGGTAAATTACATCCTATAGCCTGTTATGAAGGTCCAAAGGGAGAGTGCAGATATAGCTCTACTATTTCTTTAACCTCGGCGCTAGATGGGGGTGGTTGTTTAATGCCACGCCCCGGCCTCTTTACCCGGGAATGAGCCGGTACCCATTGTATAGGAGGCTTGGTGGGCCCCAGGGCCGGTCTGGACAGTGCAGAAAATGTGGCCCCCACCAGGATTCGATCCTCTCACAGTCCAGTCTGTAACAAGAAGCTATACCGACTGAGCTACCGTTTAAATAAACACTAAGCGAGGTGAAGTTACTTTTATACATCTGTAAAACGTCCGTTGCAGTTGGGAGATTAACTTTTTTTTTTCACACCGATAAACTTCATTACAACTTAAATACGTATATACTGAACATAGTGTTCACTGCCGGAAATTATCTAAAGTTCCGCTTTCTGTAATACTGCATGTCACTAACATGCCAGCTGAAATAACTTCTTCTCTCTGGAGACTTCCAACACACATGTGAAAGCTGCAGAATGATTAATAATATCCATTATAATGAACATACCACTCAAAGTCAAAGAGAATTGCAACCTGCAACAGGGAACTGTACGCTAACTGTAAAGTAAAACGAAGGCGTCTAATTCAACAATGTGTTGACCAATAGGCTACCTATTCCACTTGTATTAAAAATGTGTAATATCGACGACCCTAAAAATGATGATGATGATGATGATAATAATAATAATAGATGTTGCGATTTCAGGAGACAAAAATTCGATTAAGAAAGCTGAAAAGATTCTACAATATATAGAACTTATAACAGAAATTCAGTACACGTGAAATGTGAAAGCAAAATGATAAAAGTAATAATAGGGCAACTGTAAACATATAAAATCATTCAGACAATACCAGAGCAACATACGGGGCAAGTACGAAGTCAAGGAACAAAAAAAAGCCATACTGGGCATTGCGCACATACTGCGGACAGTACTAATGTTAAAATACAAAACATATTTCACGTGCGAAATAACATTACAAGTGGCACAGATTGTAAATACAGAACAGCTGCAACACTATATACCCTAGAAGGTAATTGTAAACACTGTGCATAAAGATTATAAATAGTAATAATAGTAATAATAATAATAAAGTACACTATGTCCCGACGACGATAAATAATTCTTGAAACCCTGATAGTTGCTCGGCTTGTAAGAAATTAATTCCCTGCCTTTGACGGAACATGGAAGTCTTGTAACAAGTTCATTCACAAGACCGCACCACTGGACCTTACCCTAAGCCAGACAAGTTCAATCCCAAACGTAACCCCCCCCCCCCCCCCCCCTTTTCCCCCCCCCTCCCCCCCCCGCGGGAAGCAACCCACCCCAGATAGAATGGCAAAAAAAATTATA
>Ga0131853_10005022_pt1 | contig 23810 bp, 22 predicted proteins | sample TergutLab28metaG_FD_92764 | JGI IMG/M metagenome (GOLD analysis project Ga0131853, IMG submission 92764) | Labiotermes labralis P1 segment gut microbial communities from Petit-Saut dam, French Guiana - Lab288 P1 (version 2) (version 2) | ecosystem: Host-associated > Arthropoda: Insects >...
CGCTATGACCATTGCCTCAACCATGGGAGAGTTAAAACGAACAAGCCCTACCATCTCAAAAAAGGAATTGTTTGTCTCTGGCCTTAACGTAGGGCGTGATGCCATGGGAACCATGTCAAACACTCTTATTCTCGCCTTTGTCGGAAGTAGTTTAAGTCTAACCCTTCTCATTTTCGCTATGGACACAAGCTTCAGCGAATTCATTAATGCCGATATGATTGCCGTTGAGATCATCAAAGGCGTGGCTGGTAGTATTGGGATTATTTTAACGGTGCCTATTACGACGTTACTAGGAGCGAAGTTTTTCTCTAGCAAAGTCTTTGGGATGACCCCTGAAAATAAGTAGTATATTGCTGAATTTACGACATATACTAACTTGTACATAACTGACAGGGGGCCTCATACCATGGATACAGTACGCGATGCACAGCATCTAGAAGTGACGTTAATCAAGTTGATAGAAAGCCATTCTATTAACCAAGACGATTACAATTTGATCCACAAATATCTTGATAAAATTAAACATGATCTGACGTTTAAGACAAGTCAAAAGCTACGAAACCACTTCTGTGAATCGTAGCTTTTTGCTTGGCAATATAAAAAGCAGCTAACGCTGCTTTTAGTATCTTAAAGTAAATCTCCTAAATCAAACTGCTCATCTAAATACTTTCTCTTCTTAAAGAGTATAGCGGTTGTACCACTACCTAATAAAGCAACGCCAGCTAAAGCAAAACTTACGATTGTAGCACCGGTTTGTGGTAGCCTAAATCTACCATTACCACCATTGCCGCCATCAATTCCGCCTGGACCACCATTACTAGATCCATTGCTGTAGCCAGAACCTCCCGATCCATCATTATCCGTTATACTAGCACCCGGATTAGCAGGGTTGAAGTTTTGAACACGAGGCACCATTGCACGCATGGCTGCAATGTTTGCTCTTAATAATCTAACTCCCTCTTCGTGAGTTAGCTCACCTGCAATCACATCTAATTGAATGCCAAGATTTTCCTCAAAATACAAATCCAAAAACTCGCCGTATAGGATAAAATACACTTCTAAAGCACGGGCATTTGAAATGTGATTTTCTAGCAAATAGACATGTAGCGTCTCGAAATGCTCATTTACGTATTCAAAGGTTTCTGAGCTTTCTGTTTGCAAAGCAAGGAACAGCTCATGCCAATCCGTATCATCCCCTTCGTCACCTTCATCGTCTAAATTTATAGCGTCGCCTTCGTCTGAACCTCTAAACTGGATCTCACCCTCTTCTGGATTTCCTAGATTAGGAGACTCTTCTGGCATTTCTGGTGCCAAATCTGGTATGTCTATCGGCCAATCGATTGGTGGCCCCTCTTCCGGCTCCGTGGGAATGGTTGGATACGGTTCCGTTGGAACGGTTGGATCTGGATCAGTTGTTCCTGGATCAGTACCTTCCTCAGCCTCTACGCCTTCTCTAGTCACACTGTATTCGCTCGCAAAAGCGGGCACAGCTGCATGAAAGATAAGTGCAAAGACAAGTAATAGCATGGTTAGTTTTTTTAGCATTTCAGCCACGTCCTCTGTTTTCTTAGGTACCCCCTATTATACCGTAATCTGCTCTAAGTGCAAGACTTTTTTCTATTTATATAGCAATTATTTATAAAAAATTAGACAGTGATGAAAAAGAATGGATTTGAATTGTTGTTTCTTACTTTCTACACCTCATCGATTAGTGACAATGCCTTCAGAATGTAAGGGGTAGCATTTCGGCCTTTCCCTTCCAAAACGAAAGCGTGCATATGCAAAGCAGGATTGAAATTTAATTCAATAAATCCATAGGGGCTGTCAGCTGAGCTTAGGTCGCCATTAATGATCAAATCTACACCACATACCCGGGATCCGAGGGCGTGAGCTGCCGCCACGGCCTTGTCCTTGAAAAAATCGTGGGCGACCTCGGTAACGTCAATGCTGTCTCCGCCAGTTGAAATGTTAGAATTGTCTCTTAATACCACGATTTCACCTTCAGTAACAATGCTTTCAGAGGTGTAACCAGCGACTTTCAAATTATGGCGTTCTATCTCGCCGAGGACAATTTTTTCAAGAGGTGCCAAATGATCGACACCTCGCCACGGATGGTCGTTCTTTTTCTCGATGAGCTCTGCTACCGTATGAACCCCATCACCCACCACATTGGCGCCCACCCGCTTCAAAACAGCGATCACATCGTTATCAACCACAAGAAATCGGTATTCCTGTCCAACGATAAAGTCTTCTATAATGACTTCGCTATCAAAGCCAAAAGCAATCTTTAAAGCGTCTTCAAAAGCGTCTTTGCACGTTAAAGGTCTAAACATCACAATGCCAAGACCAAAATTGGTCGATTTAGGTTTGACAACCACGTGACGTCCCGCAAAAGAATCAAAATTTAGAAGGGCGGTTTCTACGTCAAAAAACGTCGTCCCAGCTGGTACGGGAAAGCCTGATTTTTCTAATACTTTTTTTGTTACTTCTTTATTTTCCATAGCAAGGTAAGACACGTAAGTATCTAAAGACGTTTTACTCGCCTGCTTCACTAGTTCCTGGCGGTCGCCCAGGCTTAATTTTAAAAAATTGGCTGACCGGTCCAAGATCTCGTAGGAAACCCCTCGTTTGATACATTCAGCAATCAGAAGTTGCGTGGACATTTCCATGTCTTCATAGCCAAAGGTTTGATAAATGGTGGACGGTAGCAACCCTTCTTCTTTTTGAGCTTTTGCCAATGCTAAAAAGTCTATGCCTAACACTTGTTTAGCAAAAAGTTCCCGCTCTTCTAAAACGTAATCAAATCCCAGTGAAAAGGCGTCGTTAACTCGCTTCATAGCGGCACGAATTTCTTTGATATGTGGTGCAAGTCTACGTGCAACTTCCGAGCTTCTGCCTTTTAAAGCGACTAAATCGGCCATTTCTTTTGGATCCCACGTCACATGCTCGTCGATTTCCAGTAAGGTCAGTACAAATAAATGGATAAACTTCAACGCATCTAGTGAAATACCCGATAATTCAAAGGGATTTAAGTCAACGGAGCGCAATTCCAAATACGTAATCCCCTCGTTTACAAGGGTGCCCAACATATCTCCTTTTCTTGGGTGCTTTAACCGGATGGGCGAGTAAATTTCACGTTCATCTACAATTAAACCAGCATCCACCGCTCGCTTAATCGACGCCACATGGCTGACGACCGACTCATAAGACAGCTTAAGGTCTTCAAAATTTTGGTAGCCATAATGACTATTTCGCAGTGAAACGGCTTCTTTTTCATCAAGATTGATGCACATTGGTGAAGCACCTAAATGATAAACTAGGAACCAGTGGTAGTTTAGATAGTTTCGACAAATTTTCAAGTAAACATCGTCTTTGAACATCTTAAAGGACCTTTCTTTTTCTGAGGTCTCATACAGCTTCAACAGCATGGCCTCAGAAAAGGAAAAGTTGTAATGGATGCCAGAAATTAATTGTGGACCGTAGCCGTATTTCTCTAGTAACATTTCACGATATTCTCGTGCTTTCAGGCCAGCTACACTGTCAGGAAAGCGAGCGATTTCAACGGATTCTTCAGCATCTACTTTAGGCGGCATGGAATAAGGCCACAATAATTCGTCACCGATTTCCCGTAGGACAATTTTATTAATCAACGTGATGCGATCGTGAACCTCCTCCAGTGTTTTACAAACGGGTGTCACCATTTCCACTTGAGCTTCGGCAAAATCTGTGGTGATGAATGGATTTTTTGTTCGGTCACCAAACACTTCTGGATGAAAAGTTTTAGCTAATTTCCCACACTCATTAATTCGTAAAGCCTCTCGCTCAAGGCCAAATTCTCCCCTCAATAAGTCTTGCCTATTTAATACGTCTTTGTTTTTTACTAGCATTGTTATTACCTCTACTATTGGCGTCCAATGCCGCCCTCCCTGCGCACATTGTTAATTATTATATCTTTTATATCAAGTATGTACCAAAATCAACTTTAACATGTGATCAAATGTTATTCAACAGGGATCGCACCAGGGGGTGGCATTAAGGGGTTATCTTTGTCGATGTGGTCATAAAATAGTTTACCGTTAAGGTGATCCAGCTCATGTTGAAAAACAATGGCAATATAGCCACGAACTTTGACTTCTACTAAGTCACCATTCATGTCATAGCCTTTAATCTTAAGTCGTCGATACCTTGGCGCAATCCCAAAATAGTCTTCTGCAACCGATAAACAACCTTCACCATTAGGTAAATAGGTCAATTCTTCTGAATGACTAACAACTTTAGGATTAGCTAGGACGTAATCGTGTTGCTCTCCTTCTTCGTCTTCTGCATAAACCGAAATAATGCGCTTATCAAGACCAATTTGTGGCGCTGCAAGCCCAACCCCTTCTCTAAGTCCATATTTTTTCGCTAACTTCTTGTCTTGACTATTTTTTAAATATTCTGTCATCTTTTTCATTAACGCCTTATCTTCTTCAGTGAGGGGGACCTTCACCTCGCTAATGATCGTTCTAAGTAATGGATGGTCATCAAAAACAATGTCTTTTGCTGTAATCATAAAAATTCCTCCCATCTTTGTACGTTAAGTATATCAAAAATGTTGGCATAAAAAAAGTGTCGACTCGCAGAAGATCTGGAAAGTCACACTTTGTAAATGCTAAATTTGATTAGCAGCATCCACATCCAGCATGACGTGGGCCACAACCAACTGCACTAAATAAAACTAAGAGAATGAAAATAACCACTGCAAAAGCGACGATGCCACCGCCATATCCATAGCCATAACCACAACCCGGTCCATATCCGTACATTATTTTACCCCCTTTTTGTTAAGTATCTACTTCTATCATACGTGATGAATGACATAAATGTGCATGTAGGACCAAAATAAAAACAGACTTCTTCATGTCATGCCTTAAACATACATGACAAAGCCTGTCATTAATTGTTAAATTTATGCAAAGCAACGTCCTTCGCGCTCTTCGCAACAACCACTGCCACCAAAGAAAGATGTGCTACAAATGATTGCCAGTAAAATAAACAATACTAAGATGAATGCAAAGTTACCTGATCCAAATCCACCTGTATTACATCCGGCATTTTGGTACATTGGTGTTTGACAAGAATATGTGTACATTTATTCGTCCTCCTAAAATCATGATCACTATATCATACGTCAAATCCCCAAAATCGTGACTGTGTAATGAAATGATTTTAAGATTTAAAGGTCAACCTATTTACCTACCAACATAACACTTCACCTAGTAAAACAAGAACGATGAAAAGCACCATAACGATCGACCAATTAGATCTCGACGTGTTGGAATAACACATCTGCATTTGTCCGCCATAGCCATGACCCATTGTATAACCTCCTAAGTTATAACTAGAACCCATCCCATAATTAAACATTTATCTGACCTCCCTCATTTATCTTCCTTGTATTATACGCTAAGAACCATGAAAATGCTTAGGCTTACGTGCCAGCGTTGTGCAAAAACAAAACGGCCCTAGAAGGCCGTCAGAATTACTTATTTTTTCTCTTTTTCTTTTTCTTCACCGAAGTTGCTAACACACTGAGAACAAGCGCCCAAATAACGGTTGCAGCAATGGAAAGCCACGGTGTATCTGCCCCTGAATTGTCAATGACTTCCCCTAATGTTACACGACCTCCATCCTCGCCATTAGCTTCACCATCGTCTAAAACAACTAAGTCACCAGCTTGAGCGACTGGAATGCGTTCTATAAACTCACCTTGAACCATCACACGCATGGTTCCATCAACGTTGCACGTAATAAGCGTTAGTAGCGTCTCACCTGGAACATCGTTTATAACATAGCTCTGATGGGGATGGATGGTGCGATTAGCAGTCCGTACTTGGTAGACATACACGTGATGGGCATTCCGTAAAAAGATTTGATCTCCTTCACGCAGATGGTGAATGTCACTAAACAATACCGTTGGAACAAGCATGTTATGACTAGCAAGCGCGTAGTTTCCCTGTCCCATTTCTTGCCATGGATGCATGGTGGCTGCACCTCGTGCAACGTGAGTGCCTGACACACCAAATAAAATCGGTAAATTCAGATCAATGGCAGGAATAATAATCTCCCCAATCGGAAAAACTTCCTCGTTCAGGTAGGGGGCTAACCCCATAACACCTAAACTTTCTACCACATCAAAATCAAATTCAGCATCTGCCGGTAACTCACTTATCGCGTTCGCTAAGTTAACTTCAAATTCATGCTCTTTTACTTCAATATGTGCTAAATAAGGGACCACGACGTCCTCTAAAAATAAGGACCATGAAATTAAAATGGTCCCGCTAAAAATCAAGATAAAGATAATGCTATTGACTATAAACTTCTTCATTTGTATCACCATTGTTTACTCTTTCTACATCAACAATCTGATCAAACACAAGCCTTTTGAGGCTCCCATTTGACATAACAACCAGTTGATTATACAAATCGTCGTAATGCGTAATGGTCCCTTCGATTTCGATGGACTCATCACCGTTTATACTCGCAATTAAGCGAACCGGTTCACGATTCTTTGCTATTTCTTTTAACCCTTTAAAACCAGGATCTTCTCCATCTTTAAAGATGTTTTTATATTCTGCAATGTCGTCAATTTCTAACTTCGTATTTACCTCTAGCGCAGAACTTTCTGGCTCGTATCGTTTCTTCTTAAGTTTTTTTAATATCATCTTGTTATCCCCCTGCTCAAACTATCTTTCTCCAAATTAGCACCCTTCTCTTTCACCCTTATGTTGCCCATCCATTGATTATAGCTCATATTCCACTGAATGTAAATAAAGACCTTCTGGTTTTGCAGTGGGTCCTGCGTAAGAGCGATCACACTTTTCTAGGATCATTTTAATGTCGACTGGCTGCCTTTTGCCGGTCCCTACTTGCAAAAGCGTGCCGATCATAATCCGAACCATGTACTTCATAAAACCGCTGCCAACAAATTTAAATAAATATTCGCCATCGTCGTGAGTGAGTTCTGCTTTGTAGATGGTTCTTACTTTATTAATGTCGTCTAAGTTAGAAGTAAACGACGTGAAGTCATGGGTCCCAATAAAGTAGGTCATGGCTTCCTTTATCGCGTCGGCATTTAACTGGCGGCGATGGTAGTGGACGTAGTTGCACGTTAGCGGATCGTGTTCGTTGGTTGACAGCCGGTAATGGTACTCCTTCGTTTTAGCATGAAACCTGGAATGGAACTCCTCAGGAATGGCGCAACTTTCCATAACGTAGACATCCTTTGGTAGGAGGCTGTTGAAGGCTTTTTTGTAGCGGTGCGGTTCCATATCAAGAGGAGAGTCAAAATGAAACACCTGCCCCAGTGCGTGGACGCCAGAGTCGGTTCGCCCTGCTGCGTGGGTGGTGATGTCTTGTTTCGCTATTTTTTTTAATGCACGTTCAATTTCTAGTTGAACGGTCCGCCCCTTTGATTGGATTTGATAACCAAAAAATTGGGAGCCGTCGTATTTAACCGTGCACATAATCCGTGTTGTTTTCATGTTGAGTCTCCTTTGAGGGGATGGATTATCCCTTTTGGCTGGAATTTGGGGTGTTTAAGGGTAATTTTTATCCCTTTTGGGGGGTGAAAAGCGGTGTTTGGGGATAATTTTTATCCCTTTCAAGCCAAAAACAACCGAAAAGGTATAATTCGCCCATTCCAAAAAATCGACCTTACCTTTCACTCAACGTCCGATAACTGGTTCGCTCTCCGTTAAGGACATAACCGCGCACCGACATGGCATCTGCCAATTGGTCACCACGCTTCATAGAAATAACGAAAACCGGGATCAGCAACGCCGTAATTAGTTTGATTTTTTGTGCTATTTTGGCATGCCTAATGTCCAAACCACGCGAGGCCTGAGCATTAAGGATTTTCTGGGCTTCCATGGTCAACGTCGGAATAAAGCGTCCCACAATTTTTAAAGTCAATAAGAACCCATCTGTTTGCATCCCCATCTTTTTTAAAGGCGCCATAAAAGCTTCCATGGCAAGCATAAATTCATAAGATTTTGTTGTCTTCATCAGGACGACGACCGATAGAATGACAATCGCCAGACGTACAAACGCAATCAAGTTTCGCATCAAACTAACGTCTGTCAATTGGAATGTGCCAATCGCCATCATGACACGCCCATCTGCAACTAAGAAGCCGTCAATGATCACCATCAACAAAATAAACAAGGCGGGTAACTTCAACACATTGAAAACGTAACGGATCGAAATCTTTGACACGTAAACGATCGCCATCACCCCAACCAACAAGCTGGTCAATAACAGAATATCGCTCACCAAAAAGGCGACAACAATCACTACGAGCGTCGCCAAGAGTTTCATTCGTGAATCTAATCGCTTTTTCATCTTAAATCTTAAAACTCGACTTTAAAGAGACGATGTGGTTGAAAGCCAGTTCTTCATCGGTCGACCTTTCCACATCTACATGAAAGTAGCCGTGACGGAAAAATTGATAACGACCAGTTGCTTCCGCCATATTTTCCTCCACAAATCCCTTCATGATTGTCCTCGAATTTTGATTGATGCGCTCTAAAAACGGTAAGTTAGCCGTTTCTTCATTGTCAATCAATAAAGGTTCGTACAGATGGAAATTGGCTGGCTTATTATGCGTCCCATCTACCCAGTGCAAAGTTCCTTTTACTTTACGAGCATTAAAATCTGAACCAGACTTGGTCTCAATGTCGTAAGTCGCATGAATCTCCTTGATGGATCCATCGTCGTTTTTAATGACATCGGTACATTTAATAAAATAAGCATGCTTTAGACGGACTTCGTTTCCTGGATACAAACGGTGATATTTCGGTACCGGTTCCTCCATAAAGTCCTCTTGCTCCACGTAAATTTCTCGTGAAAACGGAATCTTTCGCATGCCCATGGAAGGCACTTCTGGGTTAACTTCCCCGTCCAAGTATTCTACCTCCCCCTCCGGGTAATTGGTAATCACGACCTTTAATGGGTTCAAAACGGCCATGGTACGCGGTGCTTTCAGTCTTAAATCTTCACGAACAAAATGCTCCAGCATGGCTGGATCACTAGTCGAGTTCGCTTTAGAGAGACCGGACTCGCGAACAAAGTTCGCAATGGCTTCTTTCGTATAACCACGACGTCTTAGGCCTGCAATGGTCGGCATGCGCGGATCGTCCCATCCGTCAACAATACCGTTATCGACTAATTCTTTTAAGTAGCGCTTTGACATCACCGTATCTTTGAGATTCAGACGAGCGAATTCGATCTGGCGAGGGATGGCTGGTACGGTACAGTTTTCCACGGTCCAGTTATAAAACGGTCGCTGATCCTCGAATTCTAAAGAGCATAACGAATGGGTGATTTTTTCATAAGCATCTTCTAATGGGTGAGCAAAGGTGTACATCGGATAGATGCACCATTTTTCTTTTGCATGATGATGATCCTCGTGTAAAATCCGGTAAATAGCCGGGTCACGTAGGTTAATGTTCGGGTCCGCCATGTCGATTTTTGCCCGAAGAACCATCGCCCCATTTGGATGCTTACCATCGCGCATTTCCTCAAATAAACGTAAGTTTTCTTCTACACTTCGGTCACGCCACGGAGAATCCACACCTGGCGTCGTTAACGTCCCGCGGTTTTCACGCATCTCTTCTTGGGTTTGCTCGTCTACGTAAGCTAGCCCCTTTTCGATCAGTTCCACCGCTTTCTCGTACATAAATTGAAACATATCCGAGGCAAAAAAGATCTGATCAGGCACAACGCCTAACCAGGCAAGATCTTCTTTGATGGCATCCACGTACATCTGATCTTCCTTCATCGGATTCGTGTCGTCAAAACGCAGGTGAAAACGACCACCAAATTCAGTGGTAAAATGATAGCTCGTTAACGCTGCTTTTGCATGACCAATATGTAGAAAACCGTTTGGCTCTGGTGGAAATCGCGTGACAATCTCATCGTGTTTCCCACTAGCCAAGTCCTCTTTAATGATCGTCTTAATAAAGTTTGAATGTTCTTCCATGATCTACACCGCCTAAATCAATTGCTATCTGTCAATTCAATTAGTATAGCATAATTAGACCATTATAATCAATCAATTGTCTATGTGAAACAGGTGGTCGTAGCTTGTCTTTACAACTTGTGGTAAAATAACGAAAACTAACGTGACGTAGGTGACTCAAAATGCGCATCAAATTAACAACTGTTCCAGATCAACTCCTCATCAAAGAGCTCACGGTCATTAACCAAGGCTTCTTTGATCAATGGGAATTTGTCGATCAAGAGGCTGATCTTGTGTTTGAGTTTGAAGATGACGTGGATAAATACACTTATTTGAGGGCCTACTTAACCTTTTTAGAAGATCGTTTTGGCCGACAACAGCCATGGGGCCTTCTAACCGGCATGCGCCCGAATAAATTAATCCATAGTATGAAAAAACGCGGCGCCAGCGACGTTGACATCTTCCAAACCCTCCAAGACACTTATCTCGTTGACCACGAAAAACTAGACTTACTTTTAAACATTGCTAATCACCAGCTAAACGTCCTTCCAGACTTGCACCACCTGGAAAAAGAAATTAGCCTCTACATCGGCATTCCCTTCTGTCCGTCCAGATGTACGTATTGCACCTTCGCCGCCTACGCCCACGAACCGAATAAAAAATGGGTGACGCCTTTTCTTGAGGCTTTGTTAGCAGAAATCCACATCGTCGCCAACCACTTAAAGGAAAATAACGTTAAGGTGACCTCCATTTATCTAGGTGGCGGTACACCTACGATGCTAGAGGTGACAGCACTTGAAAAAATACTAACCGCCCTCCGAAAAAACATCCCTCATTACGACAAGGTCCGCGAAATCACCGTAGAAGCTGGACGCCCTGACACCATTACCAAAGAAAAAATGGAACTTTTAAAGTCCTTCAACGTGAGCCGCATCAGCATTAATCCCCAAACCTTTAATCAAGAAACCTTAGATTTAATCGGGCGTCATCACTCAGCAGACGAAATCATCCAAGCTTTCAAACTAGCCAAAGACATTGGCATCGAAAATGTCAACATGGATTTAATCGTTGGTTTGCCTGATGAAGAAAAGACGTCTTTACTGGTCAGCCTAGAGGAATTAGCTAAACTCCAACCGGAATCCTTGACGGTACACATGCTCGCCTTCAAACGAAAATCCGAGCTGACAAACGAACGCACACTCTATGCGGTCACCCCAAAAGAGGTTTTAAAGGAAATGGCAGAGATGACCTACGATTTTGCCAAGCAAAACGACTACGTGCCTTATTATTTATACCGACAGAAAAGTATTTCTGGTAATTTAGAAAACATCGGTTATGCAAAAAAAGGCTACGACGGTTTGTATAACATTTTAATGATGGAAGAAGCACAAAATATTTTGGGGCTTGGTGTGGGTGCTTCTAGCAAATTTTTAATTGGCGAATCCGTTCATAATCCGAAAGATTTGCGCACTTACATCGAAAATTACAGCGAATATGCCCAAAGAAAGTTGGAAATACTAAGAATTAGTTCGAAAAATGACATTAGATCCTTTACTTATAACTGATTTATGATACAATTTTAGGATACGTAACACCTCATTCAAGGAAGTGAAGCAGGATGGATTCAATCAAAATAGGAGTTGACGCAATGGGGGGCGACAATGCACCAGCTGAGATGGTAAAGGGTGCCCACATGGCTGTGGAGCAATACCCACACATCGAAGTGACATTGTTCGGGCGACAAGATGACATTAACAAACATCTACCTAGTCAGCACGATCGCATTAAAATCATTCATTGTGAAGACGTTATTCCTATGGATGTAGAAGATCCCGCCCTTGCTATCAGGAGACAAAAGGAATCTTCTTTAGTCGTTGCCAGCAAAGCCGTGAAAAATAGAGAAGTGGATGCTTTAGTTACATCTGGCGCAACTGGGGCCTTAATCGCAGCGGGAACTTTAATCGTTAAGCGCTTAAAATCCGTTGATCGTCCCGCTTTAGCCCCTTTATTACCAACCGTTAAAAAAGGCAAAACCACCATTTTATGCGACGCCGGCGCAACGAGTGAGACAAAAGCGAGCTTCATGTATCAAAACGCTAAATTGGCTGACATTTATGCCAAAGAAGTCCTTGGGAAAAAAAATCCCAGCATTGGATTACTAAACATTGGGACAGAAGACTCAAAAGGGGGAGCTGAACAACAGGAAGCTTTTGCTTTACTGAAAAACGACAATACCCTTCATTTCCAGGGAAATATCGAATCAAAATCAATGATTTCAGGGGAAGTCGACATTGTTGTGGCAGATGGTTACTCTGGTAACATTGCTTTAAAGGCAGTGGAAGGGACAGCAAAAGAACTTTCTTCCTTATTAAAAGCCGAAATCATGTCCTCAAAGCGAAACCTGTTTGGGGCGCTTTTACTCAAAAAAACCTTTGATAACATCAAAGAAACCGTTAATCCAAAAACAGTAGGTGGTGCCATTCTTCTCGGTATCACTGCTCCCGTCATTAAATCACCGGGCTCCAGTGACGCAGAAACCTTTATGCATGCCATTGGTCATGCTAAAAAAGCCGTGGAAATGAACGTGGTTCAAAAAATCGATGCTGCTTTAATGCTTGTAAAAGAAAACGCCTTGGTTTAGGCGATCCAGACTGTTGACGAACTATAGCGCCCCCCGAAAGTTGAGTTGAACCAGAGAGGTTTGACGAATCGGAGGTCGCTACATCGTTGACAGTTTTTACTTTTGGCGAAATTGGCATTTCATGGCTGACTTTTAGCTAAAAATGTCTCATTTGGCTCAATCACTATCATTATTTGGTAGTTCATGGATAAAAAACAGACTAAAATAGTAAAAAATAGTAGATTTAGTCCGACAATTTGCGAAAAATCAGACCAAATTGCCTAAAATTAAGCGTTTTGGTCTAATTTTTGTTGAAAAAACGTCCTCAAACGGACCAAAAGGGATGAAATTATTAATTTGGTCTGTTTGAATCCTCCTCTTGTATCGGGATTTGATTAAAATTGGCATTTACCGATACAATACATCAACTACTGATTTAAAATGAGCTATTTTTGGATCAGAATTTGCTAAATACCGACCTTTACCGATACGGTAAAACAAAAATTGACAAAAGATGGCTCCACTTGTATCAGGATTTAACTGAAATGTAGGTTTTTTATTTTCATGAAGCTTAATCATTTTTCTAAAAAAAAGTCCAATAAATAGTAGCATATGCACGTCAATCTAATTTCCCCGTTTTGTGAGGAGTGGTTTGAGCGAAAAGTAAAGTGATCTCCAAAAATGGATGGTTACTTGATCATTAGGGCTACTTTCAAACACCTAAAAGTAAAGTGATTTCCAAAAACGATCATTTACTTGACTTTAGTGACCTCGTTTTGATGCTGAAAAGTAAAGTAGAAGCTATTTTTCATCTTTTACTTTACTTTTTGCATTCAATCTCTTGCACATTAGATTGACGTGTTGCATATGGGGAAAGCTTGTAAACTTCTTTGTTTTAACTGAACCCTCTTGGAAGCATTTAATCAAATGCCAAAGAAAGGATATTCACTAGAAAAAGCAGGTCTTTTACATCCCTAATATAAACAGCTCCAAGGCCATTTCTCCCTCGATCTGGCCCGTTTTAATTTGCAAATCCATTTCAGCAAGCTGCCCAATCCTGCGATCCAATTCTTCACGTTTAAACGTTCTTGATTGTCCTAAAGCTATTTTCACCCGATAAGGATGGACCCCAAGAAGGTTGGCCATTTCTTTTTCATACATCCCGCTATGTTGAAGCAACTGAACTTGCCGAAGCAACCTAAATTGATTAGCAATCATCACAATTAACTTAATCGGCTCTTCTTTTTGCACCATGAGATCCGAAAAAACACCGTAGGCGACTTTAACCTTTTTACTCGCTAAGGCTTCCGTCAATAAAAACACATTATCTTCCAACGTTTGTGGAACAAGTTGGTATAAAATTTCCGCTGTTAATTCCCGCTCCGTACGATTACCAAAATAATCTCTAATTTTAAGGAGTTCTTTGCACAAGTGATCAAAGTTTTCTTTTGTTAATTTTAAAAGATCTTGGACGACCTGCTCAGAAAACGTCAACTGATAGCTCGTCAATTCTCGTCTCGCATAATCCAGAAGATTGAACGCATTTGGGGCCACTATCTTAATAACGTCAGATTTCTTCTTAAGGGCTTTGACAATTTTTTTACGCTCGTCTAGCTTTTCGTAAGGCGCATGGATAATTAAGACGTTCTCCTTACTTGGATGATCGATGTACGAACTCAACGCTTCCATGTCGTGATCAGGCCCCTTTTGCAAAGAGCCAGTCAAAAAATAAGGGCTTTTAATGATCACAGCTTTTCGCTCCGTTAAAAACGTGGCCGATGACACATCAAAAATAGCCTCCTGCACGGTGGCTTCTTCCATGTCATAAACGGCGACTGCATCACGAGTGATGTGACATGTCGATAGTAGTTCTGCTATTTTTGCCTTTACTAAGCTTTCATAAGGTGAAACGATCGCGTATACTTTCATGGCTCTATTTTAACACTAAATTGGAATTTTTCCTACACGATTCCCACAATTTGGTCAAATTATGTTATGATACAAAAAAGCAACTGGAGGTAATGTTGACATGATCCCACAAATGACCCCGTATGAACGAGTGATGGCTGCCATTAACCGTGAAAGTTTTGATGTTTTTCCGGTCATTAATCCAACTTCCGTTGCCACGATCAGTGCGATGAAGCTTGCCAGATCTTATTTCCCAGTTGCCCATACCAATGCCACTAAAATGGCGCAGCTTGCGGCGGTTGGCCACGATCATTTTGGTTTTGATTCTTGTGCACCTTATTTCTCTATTCATCTTGAGTGCCAAGCATTAGGAGCAATCGTGGACTGGCAGGATCAAAGCAACATCCCTTATGTGGTACATAAGCCCATGAAAAAGCCAGATGATTTAACCATTCCTTCCAATTTTCTACAACTTCCTGAATTTCAAGTCCTCTTAAAAACCATTGACAATCTCAAAAAAAAATACGGCAACCACGTTCCGATTATCGGGAAAGTGATGGGACCCTGGACCCTTGCTTATCTTTTATATGGCGTCGAAAATCTGACATTAGACATCATCCTCGAACCAAAAAAGACCGCACAATTAATCCGGGAGTTAGCTGTGGTTTCCACGACCTTTGCCAAAGCGCAATTTTCTGCAGGTGCTGATCTGATCACCTGGGCAGATCACGCCACCGCAGACATTGTCAGTGCGACTGTTTATGAAAAATTTATGTTGCCTGTCCATCAAAAAGCAGCAACCGAATTAAACAAATATGGACCCACCATTTTACACATTTGTGGAAATGTGATGGATCGATTGTCTTATGTAGCGGAAACGGGGTTCCCTATTTTCCATATGGACTCACGAAACGACATTCAACAGGCAACCAACCTCGTAAGAGATAAAATGTTACTTACCGGATCCATTAACAACCCCCATACCCTTTGTCACGGAGACACGAGCCTAGTAAAAAAAGAGGTCACCCGTAACCTCCAACAAGGCATTACCTTGATCTCACCTGAATGTGCACTGCCGTGTAATGTCCCAACTGAAAATATTTTGACGCTTACGAAGACGGCTCATCAATATACCCAGACTGACGAAGGTATACTGCGAGTATTTTAATCACAAAAGCATCTTTGAAATTGGCGGATGGGTCAAGGCCTGTAAGTTCTTTAAGTTTTTTCATCCGCATGGTAATGGTATTTCGGTGCAGGAAGCTTTGTTTCGACGTTTCGGCAATGTTCATACACGTATCGACAAACACCTCTGCGCAGGTAATCAGTTCGATGCGGATGTTGCCGTCTTTCTTTTTTAACTTTTCCAATAGCGGATTGATCAACTTGTTGATAATCTGAGGATTCAGATAATGGTAGACACTATCAAATAAAACATCTTCCAATACGTACAGACGCCTTGTAGCGTCTGTTTTTTTTCCGATATTAATGGTCTCTTTTGCTTCCTCAAAACTTTTATGTAAATCTGCGATGCCTGGACGTAAATTTCCGTAAGCAATGCTATGTTCAAAGGCATTCATTTTTTCCAATTCCACATACAAATCTTCGCAAATTTTATCTAATGCCAGATAGATGCGGGCGTAGTCTTGAGACGGCAGAAAAGACTTGATGATCACAATATCCGTGTGGTTATAAATAAAAGCAATGTCTTGGCTATTTAAATATTGACTACCATTAACTATTTTCACAGTCTCCTCCAAAATAGCCTCCATACTGGACTGGTACCCTAGACTCAGGTTAATGTTAAAGTAGCTGGTCTTATAAAATTTCAGCTCAATGCAAATGATTGCTCGTAAAAGTTTTGAATCCAGCTCTAACTTATTCATCATGGAGATGTATTTGTCGTGTTCCCCTTGGTTTAGTAACAGCAAATGACCGAGATGCGCTTTTTGATCTCCGCTTGATAAACGAGGATTAGTGAGTGATTTAAGCGACTCGTATTCTGCTTTCGTGATCTTAATCATTTCCATTGTGACCACGTCCTTTCTGATTAAGCAATGTTTGTTATGCACATCTTTGTGTCGGATTATAGCATAAAAGTGTGCATAAAATCTATTGCTATTCCAGGTGCGATCGGTTACATTTAGGAAAATAATATAGTATAAAGGAGTGTTTTTAAATGTATGAGGTGTTTTTGCTTGTTGCGAGTGTTGTTTTGCTCATTCTTTTGATTTCAAAATTCCGCTTGCATACGTTTTTATCTCTCTTACTTATCTCTATTCTCCTAGGTATCGCCGGAGGGCTTCCCCTGCCAGAGGTTGCACAACACATCGCCGAAGGGTTCGGTTCCATTATGCAAAACATTGGAATCGTTATCGTCGCAGGGGTTATCATTGGAGAAATCCTTGAAGTTACCGGTGGTGCTAAGAAAATCGCTAACGCTGTTCTTAACTTAGTTGGTAAGAAAAATGCGACGGTTGCAACTGCAGCTACAGGGGGCGTTGTTTCTTTATCGGTTTTCTGTGATGCTGGTTTTATCATTTTAAATCCAGCCATCAAGGCCATCTCTAGAGCCGGTAAAATTCCTTACATGTGCTTGGTTTCTGCCTTAATGATGGGACTTCTAGCCATGCATTCGTTAACCCCACCAACACCTGGCCCGGTTGCTGCTGCTGGTATTCTTGGTGCTGACTTGGGAACGGTGATGATTTACGGCTTCATCGTTGCAATTCCAGTTATTTTGATCACCAGTATTTTCTGGTGTAACTCTAAGTACCTGAGAAATAAATTCCCGGAACTGGCTCCTGCTGATGATCCAAGTGAATTAGCAGCAATAGAAGAAGCGGCGGCTGTAGAAGCGAAAGAAAAAGCAAGTGGACCATCATTATTCAAATCGACGCTGCCGATTATCGTTCCAATTATTTTAATCGTCATTAGATCCTTCGTGGCACAAGGTGAACAAGATACCTTCTGGGCTGAAGTCATTTTATTCTTAGGAACACCTTATATTGCTCTTTTAATCGGGGTAGTACTGTCTTTCTTAATTCCAAAGAAGATTACCCATGAAGTAACAGAGACTTGGGTGTCTACTGCCATTAAGAAAAGTGCTGAGATTGTTATTTTAACTGGAATCGCCGGTGGTTTTGGTCGCATTCTTCAAAACATCGGTGTTGGTGAAGTATTAGCCGATATTATGGCTGCCACTAACTTGCCAAGCATCATGCTTCCATTTATTATTTCAATGTTAGTGCTGTTAGCGCAAGGTTCTGCAACGGTAGCTCTTGCTACAACATCTGCCATCATTTTACCGTTACTTCCGACCCTTGGCATTTCGCCAGAACTTGCCGTCATTAGTATTGCAGGAGGTAGCTTTACAGGTGTTCTTCCTTCAGGTTCCTACTTCTGGGCGGTGACAAAACTGGCTGGATACGACATCAAAAAAGGTTACATTGCCGTTACAGCAACCACCTTTGTCATGGGGGCGGTCGCCTTTGTTTCCATCTTCGTTTTATCGATGTTCGTAAGTTAATACTGAATCAAAATTCATCGCCAATTGCGAAAGGCACCAGATTTATGAAATAACTGGGGTGTCTGGTGAAAAATCACCCAGATTTATAAAATAATCGGACTTTTGGGTGAAAAATTCGACTTTCGCAATTACTTAAATCAAAATCAAACATAAAAGGAGCGTTTTACTATGATCGATATCGCAGACCAGAAAGTTTTTGAAACCTATTTATTAGAAAAGGGAATCATCAAAGAAGGTGAGGATTTCTTCATCAAATACCTGAGTGGAGGCGTGTCAGGTACCACTGCCTTTGTTCAAGTTAGTGGACAAGATTTAATTATTAAACAAGCCCTTGCCAAACTTAAAGTGGCAGAAGAGTGGTTATGTGATCCAAGCCGTATGGAAGCAGAAATGAAAAGTAACGACATTTACCACCGCTTAGTACCAGAAAACGTACCAAAGGTTATTTCTTATGACCCAGAAAACTACGTTTTCGTCAGGGAGGCGGCGCCTGATAGCTGTCGCATGTGGAAATCTGACCTCATGACCGGTCAACTAGATTTCGAAGTGTCAGCAAAAGTGATGCAAACACTGGCAACGGTACATAATAAATGTGCAGGTGACGACGAAGTGGCTAAAGATTTTGCAGACAAAGAAATCTTCTACGAGCTACGCATTAGCCCATACATTGAATTTATTTTAAAGAAACACCCTGGGCTGACCGATTACGCAAAGCCAATCTGTGACGAGCTAATGAACAGCAACATTACCTTGGTCCATGGTGACTATAGCCCTAAAAACGTGGTGCTTGACGGTCGCAAGGTATTCGTTACCGATTACGAAGTGGCACACTATGGTCATCCGGCTTTCGACGTGGCCTTCCTAGCTAACCACCTCATTCTAAAAGCCATCCACATGAGAGACTTCGGTGGTGCCTTCTTAGCCATGTTGCGTCAAGTGTTAAACCTCTACTTCGATCAAGTGGACTTCATGGACAAAAAAGCCCTTGAAATCAGCTTTGTTAAACTTCTACCACTTCTAATGATCGCTCGCGTCGATGGAAAGTCACCGGTAGAGTATATCGTTGACGAAGACGTCAAAGAATTCGTACGCACCATTGCGTTTGACCTCATTAACAAAAACGTCACCACACAAAAAGAATTACTTGATCTACTAACGGATCACATCATCGTCTAGGAGGGACAAGAATGGCAACAATCAAACATGTAATCGCAAGACAAATTTTCGACTCACGATCCTTACCAACCGTTGAGGTAGAAGTCGTCCTAGAATGCGGCAGCGTCGGCAGCGGGATCGCTCCTTCTGGAGCCTCTACCGGGATTTACGAAGCGTTAGAACTTCGAGATGGCGGTGATGCCTTTGAAGGAAAAGGCGTAAAAAAAGCCGTCAACAACGTTAAAGATACGATTGCGCCTGCTATCATCGGGATGGATGCTTATAACCAAGTCGCCATCGACGAAAAATTAATCGCCCTTGACGGGACACCAGCTAAAAGCAATTTAGGTGCCAATGCCATTTTAGCAACGTCTATGGCCGTCTGTTGGGCAGCAGCAAATAGTCTAAAACAACCTCTATTTAGATACCTCGGTGGGTGTAACGCTAAAACGATTCCTGTCCCAATGGTTCAAATCATTGGTGGCGGGGCTCACGCCATCGACTCCGTTGATATCCAAGACTTCCTCGTCATTCCAATGAGCGCACCTTGTTTCACCAGTGGTTACGAAATGGTGGTTAATGTCTATAACGCCACTAAAAAAGTGTTCGCTAAACACGGCAAACCATTATCAACCGCTGATGAGGGCGGCTTCTGGCCAACGGATTTTAAAACCAACGAAGAAGTGCTGGGCTTATTAACCGAAGGCATCACCTTAGCTGGTTATACCCCAGGTGAAGACGTCGCCATCGCATTAGACGTTGCATCTAGTGAATTTTATAACAAAGATAACGGCACTTACACCTTCCATCTCGAAAACAGAGACTTCACGAAGGAAGAATTTGTTGACCTTCTATGCGATTGGGTTGAAAAATATCCCATCGTCTCCATCGAAGATGGATGTTCTGAAATCGACTGGGAAGGCAACGCCTTATTAACCCAAAAACTTGGAAATAAAATTCAACTGATTGGCGACGATCTGTTTACAACTAACATTGCAAGAATCGCTGAAGGTAAAAAAACCAACACCTGTAATTCGGTGTTGATCAAAATGAACCAGATTGGAACCATCACCGAGACCTTAGATGCCATCGAATACACGAAAAGCATCGGTTATCTGCCAGTCGTTTCAGCTAGATCAGGCGAAACCGAGGACATGACCATCGTTCATCTGGCAATCGCCTCCAATGCTGGACAACTAAAAGTCGGATCCGTTGCTCGCGGTGAGCGTACTGTGAAATGGAACGAGGTCATCCGAATGGAAGAACAACTCGGTGATCAAAGCCAGTATCCATCCGGCAAAATTTTTGACCACGTGATTGAAGAATAGGTAAACGCTGAGCCGACCTATTAATGTCTCAAATTTATTAGTTAATTTAAGGAAAAGTGACCAGAATAGTTGAAAATAGCTAATTTGGTCACTTTTTTGGCTAAATTCCAATCATTTGATGACCAATCAGATGATTTTTGATCATTTTAGTCTCTTTCAAGAGGAAAATCTGAGATTTTGATGACCAGATGGATTATTTTTACTCAGTTTAGTCACTTTTAAGAGAAAAATATGAAATGATGATGACCAGATGGATTATTTTTACTCAGTTTAGTCACTTTTAAGAGAAAAATATGAAATGATGATGACCAAATTAGCTATTTTAGTCACTCTCATCAAGAACAAGGTAAAACCCTCACAAAACGAATACTTTCTAACTCTTATTTTAACATAAGTTTCATTGACTTCACCCCTACTTTCATGATAAAATGAAATCAATAAATCATCTCTATTGAAACCTTTATTCAATGTGGCGGTACGAACCAGGTCAGGACGGGAACGTAGCAGCCTTAAGTGCTTAGCTGCATGTGAATAAAGGTTTCAATAGAGATTTTTACTACTAAAAAAGAGAGCTGCAGCTCTCTTTTTATTGTCCCTAAGTGTCCTTATTTTGCAGTTGCTCTTCCACTTTCCGGGCCGTCTTAATAAGAAATTCCCTTGTCCCCACCTGCTTCACAGGTTTCCCATAAAGCTTTTCTATCTTAGCGACCGCCGTATGCTTGAACATATACCTCAACAAGGCGACCATTTTCGTTTGAATCTCCGCCGGCTCCTTCTGGAAAAAATAACTCAATTCAGCGTAAATCTTTTCCATCAGCTTATTACTTCTTCTTGGCCCAAATTGTTTATATTCTTGTTGCAGGACGACTAAAAACAAGGCACGCTTCAAGTAAGCGACAGAAAGCCAATCCGACGTTTCGTATTGATCAATTTCGAAGCTAACTCTTTCTTTGACCCGTTGTTTATCGTAACGAATAAACGTCTTCATTGGATCTTCCAATTTCTCAGAAACTTTTTTAAAACGTGGCAATTTCAAACTTTTTGGTTTTTCAACGTTTCGAGGCTGATTTAATTTCTTCCTGGCGGCCCTTCTTGCAATGGTTTCCGCTTTAGAAATCAAATGGTTGACGACTAACGATGAAACGTCAGGGTTCGTATGCTTAGAATAAACCGCATCCGCTAACTGCTTAAGCTTTGGCGCATCGTAACGCGCTAAATAACTAGAAACAGCCACCGTATAAAAATTTCTTGGCATACATTTAGCGTTTCGATTAATTTCTTCAAGAAAGGCAGCCCCATCACCTTCATCTAACATTAAATCAACAATGACAATGTCAGGAAGTCTTTCATTAATCAGGTGATAAGCTTCAAATTCACTCCCGGTCACACCAACCACAACAAACCTATCTACCCCTTCCAACGCTTGCACAAGGAGCCCTGAATATTCACTCTCATCTTCAACAATTAAAACTTTTAATACCTTTTGTCCCATGTGCGTACCCTCCACAGCCATTTAGGTCAATAGACACTTTCTTTTTTAATTTTCATCGCAACATGTACGATAAATTGCTTTACCGTTGGCCTTGCCTTCGGTAAGGTTCCCCATGCTTTTCGAACGATGTCCTTATGGGTTTTCTCAAACGCATCGTTCACCGTTCGCCTAATCGCTTCTTGAATCGCCTTCGGATCAGCATCTAGATCATCTGCTATTTTCTCATATAACCCTGTCATGGTCAACTTTTGCCCCATCGGGGTTAACACAGCTAAATAAACAGCTTCTAATAAATATTCAATCCCTTTATGAGAAGGGGTCATATAAAAATGACTTAATTCTCTAGAAATCTTTTGACGGATTTGTGTTTTAGCATCCACTGTAATATGCGAGCTAATCAATAAATCTTCGATCTTTTTGACATGACTAACTGAACGGTCACCAAACTCCGACGCCATCATTTCTAAATGATTTGCAATACGATCAGGTGTATAATGATCGTTTTTTTTATAAATAAAACCAACCAGTGGTCTTACTTTGTTCATGATCTGCTTGCTAAAAAAAGAGGTGACCACAACAATATAAGGCACACGACGTAATTTATCTCGCTCTTTTTCAATCTGCATTAAAAACTCAAACCCATCGCCTTCTTCTAGTTGCAAGTCTAGAATGACAACATCTGGTGCATACGTTTTGACGTATTCAAACGCAGCAATAGAGCTATTGGTGGTTTCCCTGATCTCGAATGAACCACTTGCATTGATCGCATCTTGTAAGGGTAGAATGTATTCAAAATCATCCTCTACAATGAGGACATTAAACTTTCTCGTCTTCGACATTTTTGGGGGCACCACCTCGAATCCCCGTTCTACAGTCATTTTAGCATATTTTTTTGAAAAAAACCACAGGAAAACCATGGATCTGTGGTTTTTCTGTGGTTGAAATTATGGGATTTATGGATAGTAGATTTTAGCCTTATGCTGTACGCTTCGAATGTGATATTTAATCAGAATCTACAGGAGGTGAAAAGGGATGTTAGATCGATGGGCATGGGGTTTCTCATGGCTTATACGGTAATAAATGAGCTCTAGCTTAGCATAATACTAGAAAATGATCTCAAATTTATACAGAAAGATGAGAATGCTTAATTTAGCAATTCTCTTTCTATTATATTCTATCAAAGTAACGTAAGCGAAAAATGACAGGAGGTGAATGGAGGATGTTTAATTTTTGGCTAGGACTCGTTAAGGTCGCAGGTCGTGGATAGTTAGTAGTAGGTTTTTAAATTTCAAAAACTCAATAGAACACTATTTTGCCATAGTAGCAAAATAGTGTTTTGTTTTTTCAGTATTAGTTGTAACGTTCTACAAAAAATTTCAAAATTCCATGGAAAGCCCTTAATTTCGTGGCTTTTTTATAGTTTAATTCGTGGGATCTTTAGGTAGTAGCAATTTCTCTTCTGTTGTATCCTTTCGAGGTAGTCGAGTGAATACAACAGGAGGTGAAAAGGAATGTGGGCAAACATTTTTGCAGTACTTATGCGACCTAGAGGATAATTTTGGGCTAGCTGTCTGGTGCAACTGACTTTTCAAAAAAAGTGAAGCTAGTAGTTTGTAGTGACCCCGAGAATTGAATCTAAAAGATTCAGTGATCGATGGACATGTCAAGGAAAATTGGACACTAAATTAAGTTAATTTTGTAAAATCTCCTGTTCAAATTGGACAGGGGATTTAAAGTGCAACGAAGAATGCATTCGCTTTGTATTATAGTAAGTTTCA
>Ga0131853_10005024_pt1 | contig 23806 bp, 18 predicted proteins | sample TergutLab28metaG_FD_92764 | JGI IMG/M metagenome (GOLD analysis project Ga0131853, IMG submission 92764) | Labiotermes labralis P1 segment gut microbial communities from Petit-Saut dam, French Guiana - Lab288 P1 (version 2) (version 2) | ecosystem: Host-associated > Arthropoda: Insects >...
CTAACAGAAATGAGTACCAGGAGTATTTCCTGGGGGTAAAGGCGGCCGGTGCGTAAGGCTGACAACCTACCACCATCCTGTGCCGTTGTCACGAAATCTGGGAACCTTAACTTCTTGGAACCCACTGGGCCCCTCCGGGCCTGTAACGGGACTGCTTTACCTTTACCGAGAAAATTCTGTCCTTCGTTTTATTGTACTATTTTGCTCCAGAGTTTATGGTTACAATGTTGCGCGTACATCTCTATTTTCCATCGTGCGTACTGAATGACACCCCGTGTTTGTCGTCGAAGGAACACCAGTTCCACAACAGTGCAGATTTATGCAAGCTTATTTTGATTTTAAAAGTCTGTGATCAATTGCGTTGTAACGCTTTTGACTGTGGATGGGTGGCACTGTACATCCACTGTGTCCTAGTCATGTAGTAGTCTCATTAAAGGTAACGTGAATATAATATATGCGGTGTTGAGTTGGTGCGTTATTCACTTTTCACTTTTATATGTAGCTCTCCCATAAAGATCACTACAGCAGTGTCATAGCTTGTTTTGTGGGGGGTGGGGGGGGGTGTTTTGTGGGGGGGGGGTGCCCGGGGGGCGAAATCACAGTTGCCGCCCCTAACACATAAATCATGACTTTAACAAAATCGCGACTGCTTATTGAACTTCTTTTAGTTTCGCCTAGTAATTTAAAATGTTGAGCGCAGAATATTATTTATTTGAAATATTCGTTTTGCCGATCCTTCGATTCTGACGCCCGGGGCGCCCAAACCACTCTCCGCACCCGCACCCCCCCCCCCCCGCAACTAGGCCTTTGCATTCCAGTCCACGCGTCCGGAAAAATTACTTAAAGGGACTTATTACCTTCGTCATGTCTGTCCGTCCTCATGGAACAGCTCGGCTTCCAGTGGACGGGTTTTCATGAAATTTGATTTTTGAGTATTTTCCTAAATCTGTCGAGAAAATCCGGGTTTGATTAAAATCTGACAAGGATAACCGGTACTTTACGTGAGTACCCCTGTACATTTATGATAATATCTCGCTGAATTCGTCTTAAAATGAGAAATATTTCGGAAAAAATTTGTAGAGAAAGTCAGAACACACATTTAATGTTCAATACATTTTTCCCCCCGAAAATCGTGCCTTTTTTTAGATAATGTGGAAAATTTTAGTACAATCAGACAGGTCGCGGATGACAGTATGATAGGGGCATGAATTGCATGATGGATAACCAAGGCTAGACACACACATACGCACACAGATTATGTGGTACTTACTGTTCCTCCACGGCAACAGTGATTACGCGAACGCGTCTCAATATTACGTTTATACTTATGTACTGTACACTGCGTGTCTTGTTAAAGATTTGCATTAACCTGCATTATAGCTGAAGACCTAGTCCGTACCGCGCAGTGAACACCGGGGTTACAAAAACCAAACACTTCGTGCTGTATAGGGAAACGATCGCCGTTAGTTCTGAGATCTGTAGAAAATGTACGAGTGCGCTGTACGTGAAATTTGTGAATATTAACCTGGTGGTAAATATTAAAACCACCGGGTCATAAAAGGTTAGTATACCTCCTACATGTTTTGGGCTAGGCTGTGCCATAATCTGCTGGTCGTAACATATGGGAGCTTTATTAAAGTGACGTTTGTTCTCCGTGGGATATTGAGTAGCTGGTCTTTATTGTACAGCCACAATGCATAGTATATTGAAGCTAGTAAGAAATTCAGTTTTCATTAGAGGTAATGGTCTGACGATGGTACTTAAGGTTAGCTGAGGTACGTAACGTCTAATGGTGAGTTAATTTCAGTCAGAAAACACAACTACAAATGTATGCTAGATGATGGTATTTATTAGCAAAGTAAATATCTACATGTTTTGGCCTAAAGCGTCCATCTTCAGGTTATCACAATTAAAATTTTGCTCAAAGAGTGTCATATATATGTGTGTATTGCATAGTGAGATCTCAACATCACTATGCAATATAGACATAGATATAGATACAGACATTACTATGCAATATAGACATGTATATGACACTCTTTGAGCAAAACTGTAATTGTGATAACCTGAAGATGGCCGCTTTAGGCCGAAACATGTAGTTATTTACTTTGCTAATAAATACCATCATCTAGCATACAATTATAGTTGTGTTTTCTGACTGAAATTAATTCGCCATTACTCTTTCAACACACAACGGGGATGACACACCTCAGAAGTACGTAACGAGTTACACGATGTAAAGGAAACGGAAATAACGAACGAAATGCGAGATGGCATCGTTTGTTGAAAATTTTTTTTTTTTTTTTTCGTTTTCCAAATTTTGTTGCGGAATATAAGGGGCGGAATACCGAGGGCTCTGTATGATTTTGCGCTTTTTCTCCTTTATTTCATCAGAATTTCACAGCCGACATTGAAGTAAGACATTTTGTTAACTTTTGAAACCAAAACGTTTACGTGACCATAGTGTTAGGAACTTAACCAAATACCGTCCGTATAAAATATAGCAGGTCTGGGCTATTTATATTGGACCGTGAACTGTGACCTGCTCTTAGTACATACACGTGTGTGATTCGTTCATGACCCACGTGTGGAGTGCAGTTGGATGTGCAGTTTGTGAAAATCGTACTGTTTTATTATTGAGAATAACGAACGTCACTGTGGAGTATTGATTTATGCGTTCGTGAGCAAAGCGGTAATTCATTTACGTGTCCCGGGGTTCGATTCCATACAGAGACAGGAAAGTCTCTGTATCACCGTGCCCAGAACGGCGGTGGGGCGCAGTATCTCCCGTCTGTTGCAATCCAAAGCGCGCTGCACACAGGCACAGGGGCAGCTGTATGTATGTGTAATTACAGTACTGACATTGAGCTGCCGCCTTGTTTGTCCGTGTGCTTGTATCTTGTTTTGTAAAGAGTTGCATTGCATTCTGGAGACTGCTGTGTTTAGTGTCACGATATAACCTGTTTAATCGTGCTATAACATTATTTTTTGTTTTGTATATTTGGCAAGCTTGGGCTGTCGCCCTTGGTGAACATAATACATTGCGGTCGCATTTCATGGATATTAGCGTAATGCGAATCTGAAGTAGCGGGATACAGTGTTAATGAATTGTCTCTTTATGCGCGAAGTTTGAAATAATTCAGAGTCATGAAACTGAAATTGATGGCGCGGCAGATGGTAGGGTGCGTGCCTCGATGCCAGAAATTCCCAGGGCTAAAAGAAGGAAGAGGGGGACAGCGGTAGCACAGTGGTTAAGGTGCTGTGCTACAAATCGGAAGCTCGCTGGTTCGATCCCAGCTGGTGTCATTGTAATTTTTCATTGACATAAAATCCATCCGATCGCACTATGGCCCTGGGGCCGACCCAATCTCTAACAGAAATGAGTACCAGGAGCATTTCCTGGGGGTAAAGGCGGCCGGTGCTTAAGGCTGACAACCTTACCACTACCCTGTGCCGTTGTCATGAAATCTGGGAATTTTAATTTCCTGGAAACCTCTGGGCCACTCCAGGGCTGTAACGGGACTGATTTACCTTTTTTAAAAGAAGGAAGAGGGAACTGAATCTGTATTGGATTCTTGTTTCACCAAAAGGCTTTCACTTAGGTGCCTGCTGCATCTTCTGTTCCTTCAGTTTCGTCGCGATGTGGTGATTGTTTTCCTCTTTTTTGGGGGGGGGGGGTGCACTGTACTACATTAATTTAAAAATTGTCATTACATTCTGTTTTCTATTTATGTTGTACTAAAAGGCATATTTAAAAACAAAAATATGCCACAGTCATTACAGATCTGTGCGCTCCGAGACCGCCCCCCCCCCCACTTTACATTTATTCCTATGAGGAAATAGTCTTGGGTTATGCGTTGTCTTCTGGAACAAGTCGCTCGCATAAATGCGACCCCATTCCACTTTCAGGATCATTGTATGACAACTCAGAAGATATTTCGACCTCAGAAAGAGGAAGTAACAGTGTGTGTGTAGTCTACTGTAAGAACTGGTTTATAAGGACCTTCTTAATTTATGTGTGAGACGATGTTATTAGTATGATTAACCCTTTAAACGCCAAGTTAAATCCCATTTGCCATTTGCTGGCATTGTTAGGAGCTTACCATATTCTCCACGTTAGCTGAATAAGGGTTAAAACAAGATTGATAGATGGGGAAATGAAAACTATGTACGTAATTTTGGCCGGAATGCATGTGGCTTTGATGACAAGATCGACCTTCTTCTGTTCCTCTACCAGACAGATTGCACAGTGTTGCAACGCAGAAAACCGCAATACGAAAGAGAAACGGCAACTTGGAAGACCTAACATTAGGTGGGATGATAATATTTAAAGGATTAAGGCGTGAAGGTCGAGTGAACGGCCATAGTCGAAAGGCTGTTCAGAGGACGATAAAGGACAGGGGTCGCCAAACGGCAGGCATATGCTGAACCATTGAGTACCAAGTATTCAAGGGAAATTTGTTGACAGTGGTCCTCACACTTTTTGCTCGTGTCCCACAATTCATCGCCACAAGGAATTGAGGCACACTTGAACGTTTTAGAGTTGGCAGCAGTACGTGAGAGTCGGAGAAATGCCCATGCTCAGCTTCGCTTGCAAGAAGAGCTAGGTATATATATGTATACACACACACACACATTTGCTAATTGCAATTGGGTTGACACCCGGTGGCAATAATACGGTACACATTTACACACAAACAATACACAGAACAACACAATTAATTTGGTAAGAGTACGGGCCGTGCCCCGTTTATGCGAGTTATCCTCTGGCATTTGCCTTACAACTGAGGAAAAAACACAGAAAACCCCCCAGTCAGTGTAGCCGAAGAGTGCCAGTTGGCACGATGAAAACAGAATATACATAACAGAACATACATAACATAACAATAAAAATACATAACTCAGAAAATTAAACGAAAGCACAAAAAGGATAAATATACATAGACGAAACAATACAAAAACACAGTAAATACAAGTACACATATTACCAAAACACCCACACATACACACAACACATATTACAAAATAATTTAAAACAGCCACAGTACAATTGGAAAGGGTATGTAGTCAAACATTATGTAAATTAAGGTGTATTTAATGTCTATACTAGACAACTACATGTTTCGGCCTTTACTGGCCATCTTCAGGTTGTCTTCAAAAGCACTTAAGGTTCTACTATACACATTTGAGCGCGCACGTGGTGCAGAGAACTCTACATACGGGCCTTATTGCGTAATGCAATTTCTATATGTGGTGGTATGTTATGACTAGAGGCCCTATCGTGCCTCTAGTCATAACATACCACCACATATAGAAATTGCATTACGCAATAAGGCCCGTATGTAGAGATCTCTGCACCACATGCGTACACAATGTATATAGTAGGACCTTAAGTTCTCTTGAAGACAACCTGAAGATGGCCAGTAAAGGCCGAAACATGTAGTTGTCTAGTACAGACATTAAATACACCTTAATTGACATAGTGTTTGACTACGTACCCTTTCCAATTTTCATACACACAACGGGGATGACACACTTCCTAGAACCACAGTACAAGATACACACCAAATAAAATAGTCAATACTATAAATTAACCTCAGTATAAGGTCACTGACATTGCATACTGCGTATGTGTAAGTGAACTTTATTTGAAACAAATTATTTAGAATCGTTCTTTTATTTGCAGTAATATAAAACTCAAAATTTTTCGGCACGCAGTTTGAGAACCACATGATATGTAACAGAGATTATTAGGCGGACATAACGTGGCTTGGAACAAAAATTGCAGCATTCCTTTGTGATAATGTGGCCTCTGTGTGTGACATCGGCTCCTATTTTTACTGCGTTCTGACGTCGGCATCAGTGCTGCTTCTGGATGCATCGGGAACACGCCAGTTGCCACTGAACTTGCGCTGAAATTCGTTCTGTCATTTGTGACTTTCTGGTGATACAATTATCTTTGCCTTCGGAGAGTCATATTGGAGGACGATTTTTTTTTTTAACTTTTATGCCATGATTTACTTAAAATTGAGACACATGACTTCAGTTCAGACCCAATCTGTCGAAAGGAGTTTAAATCGGGTCACTGCAAAGACTGTTATCTCTGCTTGACAGCACGTATTTGCGTTTGTACAGATGTATTCTGTGTTGGGTAATCGTACGGTTTAGATAATTACGTAGTGTTATACAGACCGTAGCATTTGGACAGATTCTGTGGGACGATCTAAATAAGCATTGTGAATAAGTGCTGCTGTTGGCTAATAATGAATGGTGTTTTTAATTAAAATGATAAGGTGCTTTGGCATAAACTGGATTTGTCTCGCTTGGGGTATTGACCGGTGACAGACTGTTGTGGACGCGGCAATGAACCTTCGGCTTGCATAAAATTATGGCATTTTCGTGAGTAACCGGGCGATTGTCTTCTGAAGCACAACCAAGTGGGGTTTGTTTTAGTTAGTTGTTGGGGACGTGCGGTTCATGTTAACAAACAAGTTGGCATGTGTTGTTGAATTTCGGGGTAGCCATTAGAAATGTCGAGTTAGTAGGGTTTGAAATTTACTGCAGTTACCTCATAGTGTGGGGGGACCCCGGTAGCACAGTGGTTAAGGTGCTGTGCTACAAATCGGAAGGTGTCATTGGAATTTTTCATTCACAGAAATGCTTCCGATCGCACTATGGCCCTGGGGTCGACTCAGCCTCTAACATAAACGAGTAGAAGGAGCATTTCCTGGGGGTAAAGGCGGCCGGTGCCTAAGGCTGACAACCTTACCACCATCCTGTGCCATTGTCATGAAATCTGGGAACCTTAACTTTCTGGGACCCTCTGGGCCACTCCAGGCCTGTAACGGGACGCTTTACCTTTACCTTTACCTCATATTGTGGTCGATGAAGACGGAGTTAATTTGGTAGACGAAGAATTAAACTCCGCGAAGAATAATACGGAAATTGGTCTATGAAGGAAAGAAGGAGGAAACTTAGTACCTTTTGGTGGAATGTAATAAAAGTCGTCATGTGAAGATAGTTAATAAATACTTCGAAAATGTGGCCAATTTTAAATTTACCAACTTGGGGAAATTACTTTCACGATGAAGTGAAGAATAGATTAAATTAGTGAATGGTTGTTACCGCTCAGTTCAGAATCATTAATCTTCTGTTCGCTGTCTAAAAAAGTGAAGATGAAATTGCAGAACTAATTACATCTCTTGTCTTTGTGTGGATGTGAAAGTTTCTCACTTTAAGAGACCCAAATTGAGGGTGTTGCAGGGGAGGATTCTGCGGACAAAACTTGGATATTAGAAGGGGTAAATAGCAGGATGTTTGTGAAGATTAGGACACTTATAATTTGTACCCTTATGGTAATAGACCACTGGTCCGTAGCTCGCGAGTTATTGAATACCAGTATCTCAAGGTGCTTGTCGGCCATAATATACGAGGACTGAATAACACAACGTTTAAGTGTTGTTATGTTCTTATATTTACTAACTACATGTTTCGGCCAAATTGTACGGCCATCATCAGGTAGTCAACAAATCCGTATAAAGAAATTAACCCTCGGAAGAGGCATCTCCTTTACGAACAATGGATATGTTATAAAATTAAGCTGTTATCCGAAAATGCTTTAGCAATTAATATGCAGTAGTATTTTAAAACAGATAAAATAGACGGAGTAATAAACGCCAATGCATGCCGTTGTATTTCCCCTATAGTGTTAAATTGTTATGTGTTTTTAAGCACCCTGTGTTGATGAAGGTCTGGCTGTACTGAGACCTTTAGGTGTGTAAGGGGTATAGGTAGGTGACTTTTACTTGAGTTTTGCTGTATATGGTTAAAAAGATTAGTATCGGCCCTTGTTATACTTAGTATTGTCTCATTATTCTGTAATTATTTTGTAATTAAATATTCCGCTTTATAAATTCCTTATATTGCCTTGGATGAATGTATGCTTTAAAATGTATTGTTAAGGAGACGGGGACCAGTTTTCATAGCTCTGTATGTTTATTGTAGGATTTTTTGAATATGTTCCGGGTATTTTGTAGACGGAGACCAGTTTTCATAGCTCTTCATGTTTATTGTAGGATTTTTTGAATATGTTCCGGGTATTTTGTAGACGGGGACCAGTTTTCATAGCTCTTTATGTTTATTGTAGGATTTTTTTAATGTGTTCCGGGTATTTTGTAGACGGGGACCAGTTTTCATAGCTTTTTATGTTTATTGTAGGATTTTTTTAATATGTTCCGGGTATTTTTATGTTTGGAAGTCTGCCGTACGTTACATTATGTTTCGTAGTCCACCATGTTGCTTGTACGCGGCTCGGGACAGAGCTCTGCGACACAACAGGTGTGGTTCACGTACTAGTAATAAGAAGACATTCACTCTCCAGCTAACAGCGCAGTGCAACCGCTGTGTCCTAACTCCGGCTCTTGCAACCATTGTTTTCCAAAGTATTGCACGGTGTCCACTGCAATAATGCGTGTTCCTTTGGCGGTCAGTTCGCCCACACATTTCTCCCGCTTTGGGACACGTGCTGAAAACAGTATGCGTAACGCCACGCGACAGACCAACTTAGCGCTTACTGTGTCGATTCAGTATAGCGCAACACTTGTATCACAAAAGTTGTAATATTCTATATTGACGTTTTTCACATATCCGTTTCATTGTTTCCCTTCCACTTGCGATCAGTCAAGCCTGCCACACGCAACATCCGGTAATGCCTGGGTTAGACGACACGCGACTCAGATTGCATCCTGCAGCCGATGAGTGAGAGGAAATAGTTTTGCAAGAAAGTGATGAATTCTTTACGATCCAGCCGTGGAACCGGACGTGTTAATCAGCATCGCTGTCGCAATTTGGGGGGTGGGGGCAAAGTGTGCGACAAAGCGTTTATTTGAAATAAAAATGATCTGTGCCCATCATATTTCAAATTATTGTGCCTGTTAAAAGGATATTTTAAAAAATGTTATTTTTATTCAAGGTCATGTTGTGAGTTGGGGGCGATTCGCCCCGGGCATGAGCAAAAACCTAGCTTGGGCACTGGTTGGAATACGAGATTTGAGGTTGTCACAGAGGTATTGCCGAGGGCTGCAGTACGGGGTGCGACACTGTATCGCCGTGCGAATAGTTACGGACGGTTCGAATGATCGTAATGCTTTCGACGCGTCGCGAACTACTCACCCGACGATACAGTGTCTCATCCCATAAGACCTGAATATTCAGGCTCGAAGTAACAGGATTTGCCCCTGAGAAAATTTGACGTCTCTTCCAACCTAGTACGACAGAAGTTTTACATTTCTTTGAGTTTAGAATCCTGCTTGTCTTTTGAGTGGTGTGTTTCAATAAATATTTGTTTACTAATAGCAATAATAATTTACTATATGGCCTCAGTAATGTAATAATTTTATGACCCACGCCGTACTGTTACGAAATGAAATGCAGAACCACCGCCATTCAGTGATGTTTAAAATTGAAGGACATTTTGTGACTCTTATAGATCCCCCCCCCCCCATCTGCTGTCGGGGCAGCTGCCCCGTTCATCTCACCATAGTTCCGCCACTGTTCCGCAATATGGAGCATGTGTCGCGGGGTCGTTCACCCGTATTCCTACTGAACATCCACCTGGCCATTAGAAATTCTGTTCACGGCCAGCTGGGTATCCTTCCGTCAGTAATTCTTACAGAAGCTGTGAAAATTCCCTGCATCAGCCGCTTGTTAAGTCTTGTCTGCTGCCCTGTTTTGTTTCTGTGCGACCTTTCGCAAGCTATAACAGCGTTCTGGATGGGCAGTTTTTACAGAGATCTGGTGCGTCTGGGCGAAACTGTTATCGGGTTTTTTTCCAGGTGAGGCTTTCCCGTTGTGTTCAGTAATTAATAGGATATATATATATATGTGTGTGTGTGTGTGTGTGTGTGTGTGCTGGGACGGGTAGCTCAGTCGGTATAGCGACTGTCTACGGGCTGGACGGTCCGGGATCGAACCCCGGTGGGGACGAGATTTTCCGCTCCTCCAGACCGGCCCTGGGTCCCACCCAGCCTCCTGTAAAATGGGTACCGGGTCTTTCTCGGGGGTAAAGTGCGGCCGGGGCGTGCTGCTGACCACTCACCCCCATCTAATGCCGCGTTCATGGAAGAGTAGAGCTGTACCTCTACCCACCCTCTGGGTCACACCGGGCCTGTAACGGGATCACTTTACCTTCTACACGATCACCCTTCGTAACTTTGTTGTCCCGACGCGCTCATTATGGTACGTGATCCTCTTTTGGGAAATGGTTGTGGTTCACCGAAACACATTTAGTTTTAATCATTTCTTTTTTACTTGTTGTTTTATTTACTCAGTTTATTCTTGACATAAAATAATGGAGCGCTATGTCCAGTAAAACAACTACATCATTTCTAGGAAACTGACACAGCCACTACTCTGTACTCCCACTTACACCACACTCGTACGCGACTGAATTCGCACTGGATTGCTAGCGTCCGTTGTCCGCTGCTAACGTTTTCTCATTTAAATCTCTCCCCTCCTACTTATCACCAACGGTCCTGAATATACGTTGACAGATTAACTTACAACCGTCCGTAACTGACGCCAGCAATCCTAAGAAACAACTATACTAAAAATGATCGGCGACGACCTTATGTGTATACATATATATATATATATATATAAAATTTTACGGTCTAACACAACCTTTATTGTGTAAATACAATTTAAAAGATAATTAAAAAATTAAAAAATCTTAACAGCGGCATGTTTCCGGTTTTCTATAAAGCCATCTTCAGACTGTGACCCGACTTTGATCACCTGTCTGCCTACGAGAAACCCTCTGCCCCCACTCCACGCCGCCTACCATCAAGGCACTGCAGCAGCTCACACCGCAGATAATGTGATGCGTCGTGCAGAGAGAATAAGAAGCTGAAGGTTTTTGTCTTCTCGGTTCACAGATTGGAACGTGTGAGATTGCTTTGTACTCGTGGAGCGTGTTGACCGATCGCGTAAGTGTACATTTGTAACCCTCGCACTGAAGACGATCCGAGGATAAGCGTTTAAGATTTCAGTTTCAGCAGCAGAAACTTGACGAGCAGTGAACAGAGTATTTGTTAGGTGTGATACGTGCGTGCCAGCCGACAGAAACCATTCTCACCACCACCTTTAAATAGGGGCGATCTAAACGCAATATTTAGTGCAGCACATTGAACAGAATTCTGTACCTTTAAATGTATTGACTAACGACACTATTAACCCTTGGATTATGGTGCAGAAAAAGTTCTACTTGTACGGAACTGGGTACATACTGTACCCATATTTTTTAAATTATTTTCTCAAATTAATTTTTTTCAAGGTTGGATTAATAGACTCAATTGTAGTCAAAACGTTGCTTTTATTCAGACTTCTCATTTTTCATTCAGTTATATAGAGTTGGAATGTTTGAAGACAAGAAAATGTATTTTAGAACACAAATGTGAATGAAATTTGTCTCTAGTATGATTGGTCCTTGCAGTTGTCGTATTTTATTTGAAATGTCTTGATAGAGCGGTCCTTGCACACCCATTCTGAGCACTGGCGACATTTCCAGTCTGTTTTTCTGTCCTTAGCTGTTGTACAAATAGAGTACCTTCCATGGGTACAGAATGGTCCAGTTGGATTTAAAAAAAATACCATACATAATAAGTGATATATGTGCCAAATGATGACTGTTTTATGTCAGTGGGACTTCAATGAACAAATAATAAAATTGGTAATATTGTTACTCTATACCAGCGAGAACTGTTCAAGAAAATTCCACGCCTGGGTACTTTTGTACCCATTCAGTAAACGAAGGGTTAACTATGGTTGCTCTTCATTGAGACAAAGCTGGTGGTTCCGACTCACGGCGAATTGGTATAGCGATAACCGCTGCACTGTAAGTCGCCATGTTAACACGGTCTGCGAAGTGACCAATGATACGAGCCAGATAAACTGTTGGAGGGGTTAGAAGCGGTGCTGGTGAGTGATGCACGCTGTGCGTGAGGTATGGCAGCAGCGCCACTTGTCACGTCTGACGAGACGCCGATCCTGCACGCCATCAGAGTGGTGTTGCTGCGTGCAACGCTCCTGTGTTCCTCATGCAAACGGTTACGTAGTCGACATCGCAGCTGTGACGTCGAAAATGTGTACTTGTGTCCTCGTCTTTCTGTCGGTCTTCCTTTCTTGATATCTCCTTTTTATTTTTCCTTTCTTCTCTTTGTCGTTCTCAGTGTTGCTCTGTCATCGATCAGTTTGGTTATGTGCTGGAACCGTGAAACTTTTGCCGGAAGTGTCCGAACAGTCAGCCTTTTATCCCGGATCGCTGCCTGTATTGACTTTAATGACAGGCAATACATAGTGCTGGAATGAGGGACGGAGAATACTGTTCGTACTTTTCCGGTTATAGACCCAGATTAAATGGGAGGCAACATGTAGACGTATAGTAGGGAGAGATGAAAAACAACGGCTGGATTGAAAGTCATTTCATTCGGCTGCTGGTCGTCAAGCAATGAGCTCTTGCGGAAGCGCTGGAAAGAAGCCAATGAATTAGGAGTGTTTAGTACTCCAATATGAGGTACTCAGTAGCTGGTTTGCGCAGTGTATAGCCGTAGTGCAAATATTTACACATTGCCAGCGCATTCCTTGCTCCGTCGCTAAGGCTGGTTGCAGCCTGTGCTGTTTTAGAACTGTCAGTTGCATTCCATTGTATCGTACTGTACGTCATTACGGTTTAAAAGTGCGCATGCGCTAATGGCAGTAAGTACAAATGTTACGTGCGTGTGCGTGCGCAGGGATGCACAAATCCCGGGCGACTAAATTTGCGTGTTAAATTTTATACATATCTATTGTTGCATTTTGTGTTTATGTCATGATGCCCCTAACCGTAACAAAGACCTCATCGAACCGTCCTTCTTCTGTTGAGTTTGTACGTGGTTGTAAGTAAAATCGTTGTTTTTTTAATATTAATTTGTGTGTTGAATTTTATGTAATCATTCTTAAAGTCTGGCGGCGCACCTAAAGTGGGTGCTGGCGGTACATCGGACGAGAGCCTTCGCCCACTTCGTGTAAGGTCACGTTCTACACTCGTCTGTTACATTGTCTTAAGTTACAGCCTTTGTGTTCTTGGTATAATATAATATATAATCAACACACAACACATTATATTATATTATACATTATATTATAATCTTATGGGACCATTGTCGTATATGCGGTCCGTCGTTGACCGAAACGTCGTTACGCAGCGCATACTTGTATATTCAACGTGTGTCTTGTTGGCAGTAAAGACCAGGGTACACAGCAGCTGGAAGTGTAACGGAATAACAAAAACCGAACAGTTTCTTCGCGTTTGTTTTATCACGGGTCTAATTTTTATAGTCGTCAGATAATAAGAATCGTTACTTTGTCTCACTGGATTTGCAAGCCTAATTAACTGTTACACAAAAACGCATGTTGTCTGTCGACGGACGGACGTCTTATTTTACTTTTACGTGCGTTTTGATAAAGGAATTAGAAAGGCGCGTCTGAGTTTGTCTGTCTGCCTGCGCACAGTTAACGGCGTCTAACCCTTGGGATCGACTGGCATTAAAGTCAATGTGGTGGACATAGTACATGAAATCACTCTATTATGAGTTTATTTAATTCGGTTTATTTTAAAGGTCGAAATTAACGTTTGTACTAGGTGGATAGTTCGCGTGCGGACTAAGGCCACGGAGTTTTACTAGGTGGACTATATTTTAAAGTCTTTGACAGACTGAATAGAAGTTCGGGTGAAAGTACTTTCTTATTAAAGTTAAAGTCCACCCTACAACAGGCCACGAAGGCCCAGAAGGGGAGTAGAGGTATAGCTCTACTCTTTCTTTAACCTCGGCGCTAGGTGGGTGTGGGTGGTCAACGCCACGCCCTGGCCTTTTTACCCCCGGGAAAGACCCGGTACCCATTGTGTAGGAGGCTGGGTGGCTCTTAAAACCGGTCTGGACGGGTGCGAAAAATCTCTACCCCACCGGGATTCGATCACTGGACCATCCAGCCCGTAGTGAGTCGCTATACCGAATACGCTATCCTGGCTCCTAACTTCCTTATTGCTGTATGTAATTTTAAGTTCGCCGGTCGCAGTGGCCTCTCGGTTTAAAGGCGTGGGTGTTCGTTCGCTTACTTGATGGGATTGCGGGTTCTAATCCCGCCGGGGGCATGAATGTCTGTTTCTTGTGAGTGTTAATTGTAGTCAGGTAGAGGTCTCGGAGTCGGGCTGATCACTGGTCCAGAGGAGTCCTACCGACCTTGGAGTGTCTATCTCAGTGTGATAGTGAAGCCTCGATAATGAGAATGACCCACGGGGGGGGGGGCTCGGGCGCCATGGGGGAGAGGGATTCAGTTCTTCATTCTCTTTAAGTTTCTCAATATATTTCCGGTCTAACATGATAAGAATTCATATGAGGCAGAAATACTAAATAAAGGTTTGCAAGCATGTGGCATGTTAGTGCTTATTTAAATACGAATAACTGATTTTTGACAAAATGTCGGATGCAGTAGTTGGTGCCTCTCAGATATCCACCATTGAAAGCACTGTACACACTTTTTTTCCATTCCGATGTTTCTAGTACCCTTGTTATCTCTTACAGTTATGATGACTTGCTTACCTGTGTGCCGTACATAGCTTCATTGTTTTCACTTGATATGTTATCACCACCTTGCAGAAATATTTAACTTCGCCAATTCATTGCATTCACAAGCACACACATCTTTGTGTGTAGATCATTTTAAGCAGCTGTGTGTTTATTTGTATGCATGATTTTGGTAAATATGTGTTTATGCATACGTGTGTTGAAGTTAGTAAGAGGGGTGAAGATGTGTGGGTTCGTTATATTTGCTGCCTACACGTACAGGGAGTTTGTTTTAGTGGTCCCATATGTCCCTCGAGACTTCACGGATTCTTACGAAAGCAGATAGTGACGTTGGGGGAGTGTAATTTGGTCTTTACTCTACACAAAACATCCTGTGCTTGTGACGGTCCAAATGAATGGCTGTAGGTCTGTTCGACTTTGTACTGACCGGGTATTCAGCAGTAATTTATTTGTGTATTTCCTGTGGCTTTTCGACCCGATTTCAAGTCATGGCCTTCAGTTACGGCAGTGTTTCTCAACCTTTGTGAGACCATGGCCCGGTTAATCCTTTTTTCATAAAACGAGGGCCCGGTCCCAACAAATTTACTCGTAAATACCTTTCCATTTTTTAAGTTCATTCATTAAACTAACGTAAGTATTAATAATTAATTATGGCATAATCATAAAGAGTATTAATACACTTATGTATACGGTGTGGCATGTTGACATATAAAATTACATTTAAATTAGTTATCAGTTACTGGACTAATGAAATCTTGTAGCATATTTTAGTTTCCTCATGCCAACATCTGGGTCTGAGTTTTTCGACACATTCACGAATATTTTTCACCTCTGAATATTTCCACTATAAAACATTTATTCATGAAACTTGCTTAGAAAACTAAAATGACAAATTCCAGAAGAACCTCTCGCGGCCCGGTATAATTGATGCCAGGGCCCGGCACCGGGCCGCGGCCCGGCGGTTGAGAAACACTGAGTTACGGAGCTTCACGATCACACTCATTGTACACACCGCACTCGGTACGACTCCTCTGGACGAATGATCAGACCGACGCAGGAACTTCTACCTGACAACACACGACACTCACAATAGACAGATTTCCATGCCCACCGACGGATTCGAAGCCGTAATCCCAGAAAGCAATCGGCCGCAGACACACGCCTTAGACCGCGCGACAACTGGGATCGGCATCAGATAATTTATAGGCGTATAGAAATATGGGTGGAAGCCGTGGAATGTGCTTCATGATCAGGAGAACGGCAGTGTGCATTCTGGCGCGTTCGCGTGACCGTTGTTGCCATCGAAAGGCAGCAACACATTACCTTTGGATGTTTGTTGATATATTGTCGGTGTCAACAGTACAAATATGTTCGGTGTTGGCATGGTAATTCAAGAATGAGTTGCTTGTGCTCTGTCGTCCAACTACAGTACATATCGTACTGATGTCAACAATACAAAACGTATTTAGGACTTCATATAAAATGCTCGATATTGTTGTCGGATTTTTACCAAATTTGGAGTTTATGCGGGCCGGGATAGCCCAGTCGGTATAGCTACTCGGTACGGGCTGGACGGTCCGGGGGTCGAATCCCGGTGGGGGGCGAGATTTTCCACACCCGTCCAGACCGACTGTGAGACCCACCCCGCCCCCTGTACATTGGGTACCGGGTCTTTCCCGGGGGTAAAGCGGCCGGGGCGTGGCGTTGACCACCCACCCCATCTAGCGCCGAGATTAAAGAAAGAGTAGAGTTATACCTGTACTCCCCCTCTGGGCCTTCTTGGTCTGTTATATGGGTGGAGTTTCTGCATTGATTTTCTTAAAATGTTCCCAACATTAAATTGCACGAAAACCCGTCTAGTGGGAGTCTAGCTGGTCCATGCAGGCGGGCGGACGGACGGATGGAACATGACAATGTTTTCGCGACTCACGCGAACGCGCCTAAAATGGTCTTATTTCAGTCCGTAACTCAGGCGTAGTGTTTATTCGTGTATTGAGCAGTTTGTCGAATGATAGTTTGTTCGTGTATTGAGCAGTTTGTCTAATGATATTTTGTTCGTGTATTGAGCAGTTTGTCTAATGATATTTTGTTCGTATATTGAGCAGTTTGTCTAATGATATTTTGTTCGTATATTGAGCAGTTCGTCTAATGATATTTTGTTCGTGTATTGGGCAGTTCGTCTAATGATATTTAGTTCGTGTATTGAGCGGTTTGTCTAATGATATTTAGTTCGTGTATTGAGCAGTTTGTCTAATGATATTTTTTCTGTGAGCTACACGAGTTATGAAGCGTCGAGTGGTAGAATTATTCAAGATGGCGAGTTTTGAGGAGGGACGTGGGGTAGGGAAGGAGATTATGGGATGTTCTGAAGTAACCGTACTGTGCCCACATTGTGCCCTGAAAAACTGATTAAAATTGTGGGAAGTTTAAGGAGAACCGGCTTTCCGGGCAGGATTCGAACCAATAAAATAGGCTATGAATCTCTGGCGGTTTCACCACGAGGTATAAAGTGTTGGGCTACGTGCTAACAGCTGGGAATGCTCGTTAACCCTTGGAAGGTTAGTGTCTGCTTTCTGTACCATCAGGTTTGGCACTAAAGAATTCTTGCTTAGTAGTGGTACTAGTAGTAGTAGTAGTAGTAGTAGTAGTAGTCCGTAGTTCTCGGAATAAACTGGGATTATTTTCCTTTCACAGCGTTAAGTGACTGGACTGCATTTACTGTACGGTACGACCTGAATCTTGGTGTGTAATTCAGATTAATGTTAATTCTAACGCTCAGCTTCTCTCTACTGTCGAATTGTCCCAACATTTCACTTCCCATAACACTACCTTCGTTACATGCCAAGATTTTTAACTTGTTTCCAGCCTGCCATTACCACGAGCGGGCATAGCTAGGGGGCCTTCAGAGCAGTAAACCTCTCTCGTTACCCCACCCGTAATAATGTGGGCCGGGGTGATGTAGTAGGTGTAGGGACTCGCCACGGTCTGGACGGTTCGGGGATCGAATCCCCGTAGGAGGCGATATAACGTGTGTTATGTGAGGTTCTCATAGCGGTGTTGCCGAGGGTACAGGTCTTCTGGGACGTGACGCCGTGTCGGTGGGTTATCCACATCCCAGGAAACCTGAATGCTTGCTTAAGACCCACTAACTAGCCTACATTGTATGTTGTCCATTCTCGAGTTAGAATTGCAGAACACCGGCCGGGAGATCAGTTTCGGGCGTATGCAGTGGCGTACCGGGGGGGCTGAGTTGGGGGGGCTTCAACCCCCTAAAATTCCCAAGGCCCTCCTAAATCGTGCCAAACCCAACCCGATTGTGAAAACTGTTAAAAATTGCTGAATTTAGGACGCCAGCACCCCAAGATTTTCGAAAAAAAAGGGCAGTAAAATTCTAAAACATCCTAGGTTCGCAGTTGTTTTACATTAGCAATGACACATAAATTGGTTGTCATCATAAATAGTCTTAAAGAACAAAAAATTGAGAAAATTTTACTATGTGAAATGAAATGTCTTGTACGAAATTACAGCTGCCTCCAGACCGCCTGACTAGGGGGGGGGGGGGCTACGGCCCCCATATCCCTGTCCTCTGTCCTCAACTGAATTTGTTGAACACCCCCCCCCACAAAATTCCTGGTTACGCCACTGGGCGTATGAAACCGCAGGTCCAGATTGACAGGGACAGGGAGAGAGAGAGAGAGAGATTCGCCTATAGCTTACATGTCATCGTTAGAGAGATAATCTACAGTGGTCGGCGGATATTCTTGTTGCTGCGATATTGATTCCCCTGACTGCGCTGGCTTCCAGAATTCTAGCAGCCAGAAGGGCGGAGGGGGAGAGTGGGTGGAAGGAACGTTCTAGGTAACCTCGTTATAGCCGACGATACGTGCGGGATACATGCACTGACTCGCTCTTTATCACTCTCTCCTTCATCCCCACTACTTCTGTCGTTCTTGTGTCTGTGTTTTTCCATTTCTCTTCTGCCACTTGCCACCTGTTTCAGGCCCTCGGCGTCTTTTTCTTCCCGTGAAGTGGTTTAATTTTCGTCTTTCTTTAAGCCGTTTCCCAGCTCGTTCTCTCTTGTACCCTTGAAGTTATGCATGTGACTTGTTGACATTTTTCTTACAAGCTAATGGTTAACGTAATTGAATAAAATGAGACGTGTGATGTTTTAAATTCTGAGGAAACAGTGATTTGGGGGGGAGGGGGGGAATCTGTGTGAAAAAAATATTAAGTACATGGAATAGGGAATGTTTAAAAACATTTCAAAATTGGCTGTGTTCTGACTGTTATTAGATGGTGTACATTATGTTTGAATCGCGACTACTAGCTCATTGTTTTTAACACGCCCAAATATAAATTCTACTATTTTGGTTCAGTTTCGTGTAAGTGAAACTGCCCTGTACAGGCTCCTAACATTCCACGTACCAAATATCATGTCGCTTTTTCGTTGCGTAGATCGTACCAAAGTATCAGTCCAGGTCCGAAGTTTACTATATGAATGTTTCGTAACAAGATACTTTTTACGGTGAGGAGTTGTTAACACCTCGCCCAACCCCCAAACTCGAGGACCAACCCTTGTCGCCTGTCCGCGACTGCTTATTCAGTATATTAGTGGCTATCATCCATATTAGAGGCCGTTACTCCATCCGCAACCTGAGGGCGCGCCATGGCTTAATGACAGGGGCCCAATTATCGGCTTCTCGTTTATGCTTATGATGTTAATATACTGGGAGGAAACGTACATTCTGTAAAGGAAAAGGCAGAAACTTTGGTAATGGCTAGTAAGGAGATTGGACTAGAAGTAAATGCTGGTAAAACTTAAGTACATGGTCATGTCTCGAGATCAGAATGTAGGACGAAGTCACAATGTAATGTTTGATAATAGTTCCTTTGAGAGGGTGGAAGAGTTCAAATATTTGGGAACAACCTTAACAAATCAAAATTTTATTCAAGAAGAAATTAAGAGAAGATTGAAGCCAGGGAATGCTTGCTATCATTCGGTGCAGAATCTGTTGTCTTCCAGTTTGCTATCCAAAAATATATAGCTTGAGATATACAGAACTATAATTTTGCCTTTTGTTTTTTGTGGGTGTGAAACTTGGTCGCTGACATTGCTAGAGGAACGTAGACTGAGGGTGTTTGAGAATGGGGTGTTGAGGAGAATATTTGGGCCTAAGAGGGGCTAGGTGACGAGAGAGTGGAGAAAACTACATAATGAGGAGCTTAATGATCTGTACTCCTCACCCAACATTGTGCGGGTGATAAAATCGAGAAGAATGAGATAGGCTGGGCATGTGGCGCGTATGGTTGAGGAGAGTGGGGTGTATAGGGTCTTGCTGGGGAAACCACTGGGGAGACCTAGGCGTAGATGGGTGGATAATATTAGGATGGATATCCAGGAGGTGGAATGTGGGTATATGGACTGGATTGGGCTGGCCCAGGGTAGGGACAGGTTGCGGAAGCTTGTGAGTGCGGTAATGAACCTTCGGGTTCCGTGAAATGCGAGGAATTTCTTGACTAGCTGCAAACCAGTTAGCTTCTCAAGAAGGACTTTGCACCATGGAGTAAGTATTATTGGTTTACCCACCTTTACGTCTTGTCACAGTGCGGTAATGAACCTTCGGGTTCCGTGAAATGCGAGGAATTTCTTGACTAGCTGCAAACCAGTTAGCTTCTCAAGAAGGACTTTGCACCATGGAGTAAGTAAGTAAGTAACTCCTCACCCAATATTATTCGGGTGTTAAAATCGAGAAGAATGAGATGGGCGGGGCAAGTAGCGCGTATGGAGGGAGGAGAGGCGTATACAGGGTATTGGTGGGGAAACCTCAGGGAAAGAGACAACTTGGGAGACCCAGGCGTAGATGGGAGGATATTATTGAGATGGATTTTCAGGAAGTGGGATGTGGGGGTTTTGACTGGATTGATCTGGCTCAGGATAGGGACAGGTGGTGGGCACTTGTGAATGCGATAATGAACCTTCGGGTTCCATAAAATGCGGGGAATTTCTTGACTAGCTGCAAAACGGTTAGCTTCTCAAGAATGACTCTGCTCCTTCGAGTAAGTATTAAGTAAGTAAGGTTCAGTTATTTTTCAGTTATCACTTCGTGCATGGTATGTCATCTTACAATCGATCAGTGTCTGAAGAAGGAGTATCAGTCCATTAGTGTAGGTCACCCTTTGAATGCAGAGTCAATCTACATTTTATTTAGAAATTCAGTTTATTTTTTCCCCCATTGCGCAACATCCCCCCATTGGGACAAGGCCTCATTATCTAGGCTTCCCGATCACACTCAGACACTATACTCGGAAGGGCTCCTCTGGACGAGTGATCAACCCGACGCAGAACCCCTATACCTAACAACACACACCACTCACAAGAGACAGACATCTATGCCCCCGGCAGGATTCGAACCCACAATCCCAGGAAGCGAGCGGCCGCAGACCCACGCCTTAGACCGCGCGGCCACTGGGATCTGCAGATTCAATTTGTACCTCACAGAAATCATTTTGTACTTGGGTTATGAAAATAATAGGGTAATGTTGTGTAGAGCTATCGCTGTTTACTGTAAGAATCGCGTGGACGGACGTAAACAAATGGTGTGGGCAGAATTTAAAGCTTCTTATTTGTAAACCAGACGTTATGTGTGGGATTACACAGGGGTTCATAAATTTTCTATAAAAAAAATCCAGACGCTAGCCCAAAATTTTAGGCGCCAGAAAAGTGAAACGAAGCAAGTTCCATATTGATGACCCACAAATATTAGGTGCCATCGTACTAAGCCCGGGCGACCTAGCGCCAAGGATTTGTGCATCCCTGGGTTTACGTGTGGACTTCCGAGATGTTCATGCGTGAATGAATGCAGCCACTAGACTGATTGACAACTCAGTTCCTTAAAACTGATAAGCAGAGAGGCGACTTTCAGATGGTGCCATTTATTGACTCTTCTACACAAGCAACCACTGTGCGATGTATAGCATTTGTTTCGCTTCCCACGCTTTGCATTTTGAGACGTATGAAGAACAAGTCATGCGTCTGGTAACTTCCTGAGAATCGTTTTATATTTCCACGAACTATTCGACATTCGCAGACTTTTTTCTGGGTACTATAATGAAGCGTGGCACTATTTCTGAAACTGAACGTCATTCCAACCAGATTAAATTAGAATCTGCAGTGTTCTGAGAGTCGTATGTTTTGAGGAAATGACGTTGCTTTGAAAACGAGCTTATGCTGGTGATGCGTGTGGTTATAAGCGTATGTAGAGCAGATGGATAGGGCTTGTGGTGCAGTTGCTTGATTTGTAAGGTATACGCACTTTGTGGGTGTGCTTCTGAGTTCAACAGGCTCGCAGAGGAAGGTTGCGTTGCATCGTTTGGAACGGCTTCAATCATGCACGTAGACCCGCACACGAAACCCTGGGATAGCACTTTCTTCTTTCTTCCGCCCAGTAGCCTGTCATTATCGTTAAATTTCAAAAGATGGAACCCGGCACTGCTGTAAATTGAGGAGTATTATGACATCTACTTAGTCCCGTGCTGTCGTCATAACCGCAAAGCATAGCAATCGATTGGTTGGTACTGTCTTTCGTAATTGGGATGTCTCGAATTCAGATCTTAGTCAAGCGACCGGCATTGACGGAGGAATTTTGTGGTCCCTCTATGAGAGCGTTTGGATGGTACAGTACCTTAAATTGGGGCAAGACCGCTTCCTTCCACAACCTTGCCGTCACTGGAGGCTGTAGCCGGCAGTGAGTTGCTAAGGTCGTCCTTCAACAAACAATGTTGTTGTTATTTAACATCGGGATATGACTCACGTCGCGTGCCCGGTTAATTATTATAGGTCGCTCGCACGCGCGCGCGCGTGTGTGTATGTATTTCGGTATAGCGACTCGCTACGAGCTCAGCGGTCCGTGGATCGAATCCCAGTGGGGGCGAGATTTTCCGCGCCCATCCGTAACGGCCCTAGGACCGACCCAGCCTCCTGTATGGTGGGTACCGGGTCTGTTTCCCAGGGGTAAAACGGCTGGGATGTGGCGTCGACCACCAATCCCATCTAGCGCCGAGGCTGAAGAAAGAATAGTTCTATACTTCTACTCCCCCTCTGGGCGTTCATGGCCTGTTCTGTTGTGAACCCTACCTTTTATGTATGTATGTATGTATGTATGCGTTTGTTTGTATGAGACCATTTACTAAAAATGTCGGCTGAAATAGGACGACCTATGTGCCACCTGGACTGTTGTATGTAACGTGTTCTGGCAGTAAGATGCTCATCCTTGATTTGAGGCTTTTTTTATATGTAACATTTAACACAAACAAAGGGAAAGTCTTAAGTGCCCGATAAGAAGTGCTTCATGTCAGGTTGTGCCAATTTAGACCTAACGCCCAAAGTATAAACGCATTATTTTTCGAACAACATAAAGGTACATTCCTTATAGCCGATGCTGCTGTGAAAGTGACAAGCACTGTATCTTGGCAAGAAATAAGAAGTAATCCCATATGACAGTCTTTTCTTCAACTTAGTGCAGTTCCTAATAATCTGCACTCACTATTTACTTACTTTACTTTACTTTGTCGACTACCAAAGAAATACTTTTTATGTGTAGCCTTGCTGGTTCCCAGCAGTGAGTCTGTGACTGCCGTCAGTGAATATGGAAGCTGCCGGGTTATATGAAATCTCAGAGGTCGTTGTTTTAGAAGCAAGGCAGTCAGTTGGGTGAGAATGGCATCTCGAGAACGGGCACAGTTGGTGCCAGTATCACAATTGGACGGCGTTGCGCACAGCTGATGGGCGATGCCGCGTTCCGTGTGATTTTCAGCTTTCGCAGTATTTTTGACGGTAACTCTACGTACCTAGCGGTGTGCTGCGTGTCGTGAATGTAAAACGCCCAGTCCAAAGTGACATTTATGGGAAATAAAATGTCGTTAGCGGCTTCTTTAGCCTGACAGTAGTAGTAGTAGTAGTAGTAGTAGCTGTAGCGGTTGAGGTGGTGGTGGTGGTGGTAGTAGTAGTAGCTGTAGCGGTGGAGGTGGTGGTGGTGGTGGTGGTGGTGGTGGTGGTAGTAGTAGTTGCTGTGGAGGTGGTGGTGGTGGTGGTAGTAGTAGTAGTAGTAGCTGTAGCGGTGGAGGTGGTGGTAGTAGTAGTAGTAGTAGCTGTAGCGGTGGAGGTGGTGGTGGTAGTAGTAGCTGTA
>Ga0131853_10005025_pt1 | contig 23804 bp, 17 predicted proteins | sample TergutLab28metaG_FD_92764 | JGI IMG/M metagenome (GOLD analysis project Ga0131853, IMG submission 92764) | Labiotermes labralis P1 segment gut microbial communities from Petit-Saut dam, French Guiana - Lab288 P1 (version 2) (version 2) | ecosystem: Host-associated > Arthropoda: Insects >...
AACCCCACCTTTCCTTTGTCTTTTACAAAGTCGAATACAAAATCACCAACTTTGTGTTAAATAAAAGGGGAAACTTTTTTTCCCCCCCCCCCCCCAATTGAAAACATGCCTTATCTGTGGTGGTTCAAAATGCATTTATTCAAAATTTACTTCACATTTATATTCCACACATTACATTCTGATTTTGCTTAAGTACAAAAATATGTCAGTACAAGCAACAGTATGAATTACCTACATCACTCTTTTATTACTGATTTTAAATAATACATATAATCATAGATCCTTAATTAATGTGTAACCATTCCTTATTTATGCTGCAAAATGATAATTGCAGAATCATGAAGTCCACACATTTTTCCTTTCATACAGTCATCCAACCTTTCCTCTATAACATAATGACTAGGTAATGACAATATTCTCTTCTAATTACTTTGATTCTTAATGTATAAAATTACACTCCAAGCATTACATTGAAATCTCTCTCAGCAACTGTAGTATTGCCCAAGCTTCCTGCAAGAGGACATTCAATACATATGCTGCCCATTTCATTAAGTCACAGATGTCAGCAGCTGCTGCTGACTATTTATCAGCTGGATGGAAGTTGCAGCTGTGTATAAGTTGTGAGTAAAACACTTCTATGTACAGATGTGCACAGTGGTCAGTTACACTGTTAAATTACAGATCTTACAGAACCGTGTGCATAAGGAGGATATGCTATCATCTGGACTAGAATATTTGAGTTTTCACTAAATTTTGAAAGGTTGAATTTCTGTTGAAATGATAATGTATCATGCCAGACTATGAAGTGACAGATGTTCAGGTGTACATGTGGATACATCTAAGAGATGGGGGTCCTACAGGCATGGCCTCCGAAATAAGTAACGTCAGTGGATATTAAAATCATGACAATGCACTGGTTCACTCCATGCCCTCCATATACCACAGTCCACTTGTTCATTGTCCATTCTCTTGACATGGCTACTTTTTCAGTTTACAAACCTGATCGGGTCCCAAAAAAGGAAATGCATTTCAGAAGGTTCCAGTGACTGTTCAAAGTGCAACACAAGAATTTATCAACATTCTGAAAGAAGATTGCCAGAAGCACTTATAGTAAGTGGCAGAACCAGTGGAATCTACATCAGTGAGATGGAGAATACTTTGAAGGAGGTACATAAGTCCTTTTAGTGGGTATGACATTAATTTTTACAGAAAAAAAAAATTAACAGACCAAGAATTTTTATGACCTTGAATACATGTAAACAAATTTAAGACTGGTAGCAGAAAAATAAAATAAACTTCAATGTTGAAGAATAGAATATGATGTAAGCAGTACTTAAAAAGAAATGATACAGCTACAGTATTTTGCCTTTGTATGTAAAACAGTGCTTTGTTCTTTTATTCCCAGAATTAATAACATTTTTACAGAAGTGTTCTGGAATGTCAGTTGCATTGTGATTCTCATGTTACCTCAGTCTTCTGTTTCTTAATGTCTGCACATACAACACGTTTCACTGCAGTTCGAGCATTCAGACATAATTATCAGAATAGATCCTGCTAAAATGTTTTCTAAAATTCCTATTCATGCTGTTATGAATTTAATAAAATATCAAACCTTTATATAAAGTTAAGACAATAAAATTATGAAGTATAAAAATGAATCTCAGAGTGCTTTAAAATGCTACATACTTAATAACAGCATGGAACATAGCGATTTACAGAAAAATAATCTTAAACTGACTGTATAAAATGACATTTCTGTAACTGATATTTAACCAGCCACTAAAATAATACCAAAACCTACAAAAATACCACAAAATTGGTTATTTCAGGTCAACTGCTTATCGAACAAGATACGTGATACATGTATTACAGATCAGACAGTCCAAATTTTCATAAAGAATGTGTAATAGAAAACAAACACAATATACACTGGGCTAGAACCAAACATTAATTAATCCCAGGTGAACATGTAGAGCTGTCTAGGTATTAATACAATAAAGATGAATATATGTGGTGTGGTGAGATTACTTCCAGTTAATTTTCTCCGTGATATTTGTGTTTGCCCTCTTTGATGGCCCTTTGATATATTTATCTTGCGAAATGATGGAATATGTCAACCAAACTTCAAATACACATGCTTTTCTTTAAAATATGCCATAGTATAATAAAATTAAAGTTTGCAACAGACATTACTGCAACAAGTATGGAATCAATTACAAAAGACTTGATACATTCCCCTCTAGACTCACCCAGCTGATAATTTGTGTCCTAATGTCATATTGTGGCCAGTATAACTAAACTGAATTCCTTGTGATAAACAAAGGTAGTTTATCAAATTCATGGCTTTTAATATCTGAAAATAATATATATGTGACCCACTGCTAAAAGGTAATTTTAAAATACTGAATTGTTATGACTAGACTTTGCTTTGGTTTATTAAAATTCATTATAATGAAGGAGAAAATATCCTTACATGTACAGACATCTGTTCTAAACAGGTGAATGCAATGTAATTAATATTACAGTAGCTCGTCACACTTGGTCATAATTTAATTGTGATTAGAGTAATCTATACGAAACATGAACACCACAGACTCCAGTTATTCAGTGACGTGCACAGTAATGGCTGTTGTTGTTCTGTCTTCCAGCACACACACAATGTAGAAAATATATCTGTTCTTACCACCGAAGTGTTGGACGGAGCTCGAGAAGTGCAGAGGCTGTTACAATACCATGACTGTGATTGTAGCTGTTAAATGGAACTGTATGGACACTAGTACACTGTTTTGGATGCTGAGGCTTCTGTTGGTGGCCATGGAGTCTGTGTTTACAGCTTCCACCATGAGGACGAGGGGCCTTGCAATGAAAATAATTTCCAGCCTGGAACAAAGTAAAAGTCAACATTTCTTCAAGAACAGCATAACCTGCATTCAAAAGGAAGTAAGCAAGAAGAATTTTTTACAAAATTTGTAAGAAAATTTTTTTCATCTGCTGTTTCTTTAAACAAACAAGCCCACTGTTAAATACAGTGTTTGATTAAATATTGTACTCTACCACTATGTACAGTCATTGACATAGCTTTACGCCAGAATTCCAGAGAGTATTACCACTTTGACATTGTGCTATACACAGAAAACTTGGCACACATCTGGACCACCACAACAAACTCAGATCTCATGTTGAGTGGTTGTATACTCAGATGCAGGAATCCATCACAAACTGCAACGGTGATGGTCCTGGAAAACAGTGAGATTGGCCAAACCATGGCCTAATGGACAACTGGACCCTGTCAACAGTCATTACTGTATCTCCTTCACCACCACACCGCAAACCCCCCCCCCCCAAAAAAAAAAGATTCCACGTAAAATATTCAAGTTGTGTATTTTGAAAATAACAAACACCATAGAAAGCTTTGAGGTCTTAACACTGAATGCTGCTAGCATCAGACCCTTCTCATTTAACAACTCAGCCACAGTGGTGTTATTAACCTTTAGATGCCTAACTTCAACTATAGTTGACGTACCGCACTGCTAACCTCCAAAGTTGCATTTTATATATTTATTCAACGAATATAGGTACCGAATATTTTAAACATGGTGTATACTCTCCGTTTTTTTTCTCTTCAAAATGCAGTTTTGTTTCATAATTCTAACATATTTGGTTCCTGTATTATTTACATTTTATATACAGGATGTGCTAAAATTTAAAAAATGATTCCAGTGCCAAAAGGTTAATGCAAGGGGATTTCAGAGTAGAAAGTTAGCCTAGAGTACTAATTTATATATCAATACAAAAGGTCCTAGAATCAGAACAGACACATGCATTTTCATGGGGATACTACAGGCTTGAAAATAGATACCAGTGCCAACTCACCAGACTGGTTTTCTCAATATGCTGCTGGCCAGAAGCATCATCATCAGCTGCTTGTTGGACTGTCTGACCAGCGTGTGGAATCGAAAATGGTTGGTGCTGTCGTATCTGTGATACTGGGTTTGATCTCTCAGCATGTGTAATTGGCAGAGCAACATGACCTGTAATAGCAAAATTATGTAGAAAGGAATTAAAGGAATAATTGAGATGATTACTAATCATTTTAGATGTAATGCACTCCCACTTCTGCACAACACTATGAGCCAGGAAGTTTCACCAGTTGGTTCCCAGCCAACACGTATAAATACAAGTTGTCCCTGTCCACATCCTACAGGAAAATAGGAGGTTTAAAGATCCAGTCATTCTTAACCTTGGAGCTAGATTGAAACAAGTGGCTAACTTCACACCCCAGCCACTCTATCCCCTGGGAAACAACTACGGTGCTCATTGAATAGGAGGCTGAGTGGGCCCCATAGCTGGTCTAGACGTTTTGGAGAAGAAAAAAATCTGTTTCTGCTTCTGAAATTTGAACCCTGGACCATCCACCTCCCAGTTAGAACTAATGGAACATTTTATTCTGCTGCAACTTAGGAATGTGCCACTAATAAGAAACATATTTCAGAAACATATTCCTGAAAGATGTGAGGAAATAATGTAAAAAAATGTATATATTTTAAACACATTCTAATACTTATTGCCAAAACACATCCTGACAATGGGAAACAAAAGCAAAGTCGAAGCAACGAATATGAAAATTTTGAGAAGCATTGAGGAAACAAGAAGAGATAATAAAAAATGAAGGTTTTAGAGAAGAGTTGAGATTCCGTGCAATTGTTTGGCCACCTAAAAAGAACTGGTACTGAGATGGGTATAAAGAATTAACATATACAAGAAAGAGACTTATGGGATGACCCAGAACAGGACAGTTCATGCAGGTACTAGAAGATGTCCAGAAGAAACAGAAGATCAGGTGAGAAATAAAAGAGGGAAAGTTGTGAGTAGATAGAAAAGACTGAAGAAATTGTCTTATTAAGGAGGAGGAAGAAGAGAAGTAGGTGGATGACAAGGAGGTGAAGCAAAATTTAGGATACTTCAGTGACAGCATGCAGCTAAAATGAGGAGACAATGAACACAGAATTTTGGACAGGAAAGGTTCACTTGAAACAGTGAAATAGGACATACCATTAAAATGGATGGAACAGAGTCACAGTCACATCCAGTGGTGGACATTCTGCACCTGTGATTGGACAGGTGCAGAAAATCTCGCCCCCACCGGGATTCGATCCGTGGACCTTCCAGCTCATAGCTAGTTGCTATACCAACTACGCTATCCCAGCCCACTCTCAAACTACAATTTATTTAATGAATAAATCTATACACAATATGACACTTTGGGCCAGGGCTGTCATTATATTTGAAAGCTTCAAACAAGATGTTAAGTAATTTCATTACATACTGTCTGTATCAGATGTCTTTTCTAACCAAATGTACTTATTTCACCAAGATAAACATCTTATGTTGTGGACATACAAGGAAAACCTACCATGTCCAAAGTTCATAATTATTACATTCAAAACTATTTTAATAAAATGTTAATAATAGAGATACTGCATACATATTTGTATTTACGTTCATAAATGTTGTTTGTTGCAAAATAAATTCTAATAAGCACAATAATTATTATCGTCCTTGATCAAACTTTTATATTAATGTTTCTCAAAACTACATTTTTTGGATTTATTATGCCCACAATATTATAGTTATTTATTTCACATAATGAGCTTTATTTTCATTAAAACTTCCAGTTCTAAAAAAAAACATTCCAGTCTGTTTGTTAATGTAGAGCGATTTGACTGGAATAGAACATCATATAAACAATCCAAAAGATTCTAAACTTAAAAATTGTTTGGTATCTACAGATTATCTTATTACCATTGTTATTCTTGCTACACAGATTTGTGATAGACCGAGAAGGCACAGTATCATTCATTGGCACAGACACAGGATGATGAGCTGTTACAGAATGCACAGGTAAGTGTCTTCCTTTCTTCGGACAGTTTTCGTGTACTCCTCGTGCCCAGGTGCTAGGCTGATAGATAAGTCGAATCTGTCCCTGCTCAGGATATTTCTGTGCCCTGATTAAAGGTAAACAAAAATTAGTTCACCATTGTTATGGAGAAACTTGCTGCTTTTGTCTTCACAGTAGAAATCTGAAGGTGGAGGCAGCTGGTTTCTCCAAATTTATGGTAACAGCCTACATGACTATACACCTAGAATATCACAGCATTAAAATTAACTTTTGTGTTCCATTTGAGCATCAAATAATAACAAACAGGAAATAGGAAAAATAAATTCAGGTTTGAGAAGTGCTAATCTCTTTCTGAGAGGGTGGTAAGAGGTACAAATATTTATGAAACACTGTATGTAAGGCTGGAAGGTGTGGCCTAGTGAAGTCTGCAGTTTGAAATAGTAGGAGCAAATTAGCTGGGATGGGGGATGGGAAGCATGATGAAATAAAGCATACTAACACAGATGTCTCAGTCATGAGACTATTTTAGATAAGCTTGGATTCATGTAGTTGTGTGAATTGGATTCATGTAGGTTTAGGGTAGGTGTACGAACTGGATTCAACTAGCTGAGAGTAGGTTCAGGGTAAGAGTGTGAACTGGTTTCTTCTAGCTTAAAATATGTTCAGCATAAGAGTATGAACTTGACTCAACTAGCTCAGAGTATGTTTAGTACAAGAGTATGCAACAGATTCAAGAGACTCAAAATAACCTTAGTGTAAGGGTGTAAAATGTATTCATCTAGCTAAGAATAGGTTCCAATAGTGAGCTTCTGTGAAAACAGTAAGAAACCTCTGGGTTGTGTAAAAGTATGGAACTTCTTGAGAGGTCAAGTTACCATCAAGTATCATCTTTGAAAGAAAACCCCTGTACTGCAGACTTTGTATATTTTCTCTTAGTGTTTCTACTTTTAGAAAATATTCCTTCTTATTTATTTCTTAACACTTCACAGTATCATCATGTCTGCTGCTAGTAATCTAACTAACTTTCCATAGCTCATGGTCATAATAAGAGTATTGTTTAACAGATACAGTTACCAAATGCCAAATTTTTCTATACCTGTTACCATGGGTAACTTTAATGTGTTTAGTGTGAGCGTTTGTTCTCATAACCATCAGCTCATACAGCTTGTTGCGATATTCATCAACTGATAGTTGGACATCATCATTAAGAGGTGGCATTACTGCATGGCCCAAAACTGTCTCACTTTCTTCACAGTGAAACCTGAAAATAATGCAAATGACTCTGTGAACTCTACTTGACTTATACTTACTGTAATCAACCTAATAAGTTTCTTGATTATTCCAACTTAAATTAAAATATTATACTGAATAGTAGCACTTCAGAAGCTGGGACATTGTAGTCAGTATAGCAACTAGCTATGGCTTGGACGGTCTGGGGTTCAATCCTATCAGGGTCAAGAGATTTCCTCTTCTCCAAACAACCGTCCATACCTGCTCTTGGTTTCATTCAGCCTCCTATTCAATGGGAAGCATAGCTCCTTCCTGGGGGTAAAGTAGCCAGTGCATGAAGTTAGACCTCAACAATTAGTGCAGAGGTTAAGAATGAGTGGATCTATACCTCTTCTCCCTCTATATGCTTTCATGGTGTGGACAGGGAAAATTTCACCCTTTTAGTAGCACTTCACTCTTCTGTATTTCTAAATATCATATATACAAATTAGATTTTAGTAATAAGTATCCCATTTTACAGGGTACGAAATACTCTCATTCACTGTGTAAGATGCGCTGCTATCATATTTTGATTCTTTCTAGTCTCATACCAATAACTAAGACTGCCAGTATGAAGCCTACCCAAGTAAGAAACTCAATAAGTTGCAGAATATGTAAATGTAAACCTGTATATCAGTCATTACCAGCAGTCCATATGACAGCAGGAACTTCATACATAATTTCCATGTGATGCTATTTCAAAAGGAGTTGGCAGACAGGGACATGGACAGAAACACCTTCTACAAGTATTTTAAAGTCCTATGTCTAGAATTTTGTTTGGGAGATGTTTTCAAAAATCATTAATTGTAAAGCCGCGTTATATTACATCAATTAACAAATTAATAGACAAGGAGTTGCACTGTAGCAGTAAGTTAGCTCAACCAGCTATGCCTCTAACTTGAATTCTGGAAGATCCTGGTTTCCATCTCAGTCAGGATACTTCATTATGATGACTGCAGTTTTTAATGGTTTTTATCAACTCCAGGCAGGTGTCAGGAAAAATTCCTCAAATTAGGCCCTAACTGCTTCCTTCCACGTTGTTCCCAATTTGTTGTACACTGTTTTATAATCATTCAGTACTCTATATCCTGAGTTGCTGACAGCATCATTACAAAAGCGTGTAACATTCTGTTACATACATTCACAAATTAACTGTGCTATTGACAAAACAATTGGACTTCTAAACTCAAAGTATTTCCTCTCTCTCTCTCTCTCCCTCTCCCCCCCCCTTCCCCCTACCTTTGTACCATGCATCTTGATATTATCAGTTTTATTTATTCACCAACTGATGCACTAGTTAGTTGTCTTAAAAATAACAATATTAAAATTATTAAAACAGCTCTGACATGTTTCAGAGTTACAGTTACACCATCATCAGGGCATGCATTAATTTGTGCTTACTAAAGTTACAGTTGTTAAAATAGTCCATTAAAATACATCAGTGCATGGTTAATACAGTGGTGGTGTAACTGCATATATTAGGTACTTATTGATGTCTGTATGTTGCAGTGTTCGGCAGTACTGCCAAACACTGCAACTTTGATCAAAGTATTTCGTTTCTAACCAAATTCTCTCAGAAAAAAAAAATCTTGTAATATTCCAGGTATTACAAGGAGGCTTTTATCTTTGACATCTCCCCCTCTATAAATATGGACCCAGATTTTATTCTGTGCTTTGACTGAACAGCTAGCTAATGAAAACAATTCAGCCCTATTATATACCTTCGCACATAAACATGCTGAAGTGCCTGCGCAGCAGTAAGTCGTTTATGTGGATTAAAGACAAGTAATTTAGAGACAAGATCGATTCCATCTGATGGTGCATCGTGTAGTACTTCTTCCAGTGGACAATGAGGGATAGCTGGTCCCTTCTGGAGAAGTGAGCTTCCATAGTTTGAACAAACATTTGCTAAATCTGAAACATTATGATACAATCCACCTTTGTAGTCATAAAACTCAAAGATCCAACAGGTGCACTTAAGTATTAGATAATATGTCATATTTCTCTAGCTGGTGGATGCTCATTCATGGACAAATAATGCCTTATTCCTCTTAAATGCATAATTTAAGTTACTTAAACAAAGTCACACTGATCTTACTGTTTTCAAATATGTTTATTATTTGCAGTAAGCTTCAATTAAAAGTAATTCACTGAGTATGCAAAAGGATGTCATATATATGGAAAAAATATGTGTGTTGTGGACAAACCATAAAGTATGAAGAAACATACAAAGTGTAAAAAGAAATACAACACAAGAAACTCCTTATTCAATCTTGCATAAGATGAAAATCTAACATATCCTTACGTTCAACATTTTGTGGGAGAGTGGTACAATATATGTCTACAAGGACTCAGACCATGTAATGATTATGTACTACTACCATTCAGTGCAGGTTCAAGTAGATAACAGAATCATTTTATTGTCATACTGATTAACAAAATTAACATGGATAGATGTGCTGGACGGTCTGCAGATCGAATCCCAATGAGGACGAGATTTTCTGCACCTATTCATAGCGGATCTAGGGCCTCCCAGCGTTCTGTACAAAGGGTACTGAGTCTCTTTCCTGGGAAAAAGTGGCTGGGACATGGCTCTGACCATCCAACCCTATCTAGCACCGAGGTTAAAGAAAGAGTACAGCCATACCTCTACTCCCCCTCTCGGCCTTCATGGCCTGTTCTAGGTTGACATTTACCTTTACTTTTTTACCCATTCTGTCCCATATCTGATAGGTGCAATGCCCATAGCACCAACTGCCTGAAAGTTCTGTGCAAAGCAGCATTTTATTACTGCCAAAGTTTCCAACATTAATAATCAATGAGTGTGCATATACAGAAAAATTAATGCATGTCGAGGAGTGACATAATACCAAACACCTTTCAGAACTTATATTGTATATGAAAACTACTTTCGAAGTGACAGCATTACCTTCTGGTGTAGGTGGTGGTATAGTTGCCATTATGAGATCTATCTGATTGATGGTAGATGTTCCCTGAAAAAGAGGCTTCCCTAGGAACATTTCTGCAAGAATACACCCTAGACTCCACATGTCAATTCCCTGGGTATACCTGTAATTCAAGTGCCAAATTATTAATGATGCATACACATGAACACAACAAAGAAATGTCAAATAATATGTTCACTTACTAACCTATGTTAAAATGAATAAACATAAAAATGATCTTTCTTCCATACTCTTTTATATAAAATATTCCAGGCCCCTGGCCATGAGCAGCATCCTCTGTTCTCTTTCTTCCACTGTCCTGAAAACAGTGCTTTCTTGCTCTTCCTTCCTTGTCCTGCATAAGGCTGTATGTCCCGCTTACAGTGCCGTGCAACAGGACCGTTGTTTACCCTTCCTTCCTCCTGTTCCTTAGTAGTTGCTCTTTCCAGGACTACAGCTCCCATTGACATGTTTCTGCTCCATCCTTGTCCCTAGTCATGATTCAGGTAGCTCAGTTTTTTCCCCCCTTTCAAGAACCCAGCAACCTTCCCAAATTGGGTGACTTCTGCTCTGAAGATGGAAGCAGTATATTTCTGCAAAGGGGAATGCGGTGTCACAGTTAGTTGATGCACTGTGCTACAAGGTGGAAGGTTGAGGGTTCAATTCCCGATGGTGACGGGTTTTTTCATCAGCATAATCCTTCCAGCCACAATATGGCCCTGGGCTCAACTCAGTCTCTAAAAGAAATGAGTGCCAGAAATATTATCTGGGGGGTAAGGGCGGCCAGTGCATTGGGCTGACAACCTTGCCACTTTCATATGCTGATTCTCTTGAAGACTGGGAGTCTCACCCTTCTGGAACCCTCAAGGCCTGTTAAGGCCTATACAGTGATTGCCGTACCTTTTATATTTTTGCAAAAGTTCATACCCATCTATCAGACAACAAAGTGTCATAAATCAGAAGACTGCAAAATAAAACTTCAGTGCTTCAAGAACCTCAAATCCCCTAATGTGTGTAGAATGTCAGCTTCTGCTCAAAGAGTGGGCATTTTACAGTTTGTAATACACTGTGTAATATTTTATTGCTAGACTGCTTACTGTGAATGGATGACATTGCTGTTGCATAGTGATTGACGATGCCTGTTCCACAATGCTGAGTCCTGCTCAGACTCATATATATATACATATACAAAGCTTTGTACAAAAATATAACTACCGAATTTTCAGTTTCCTACCATGGACATAATAGAGAACACACAAAAATAATATGAACATTACCCTGTATGCTTGTCAATATAAAAGTTAAAGTGAGGCACAAGTATTGAAGTAGAGTTTTTGGATAAAGACATGATACTTCATTTAGTATACATTAATTGCCTTCAACAAAATAGTTGCCATACTAAAAACAATAACAAATGCAAACATGGTCCAGTGTCCCAGTGTATATCTTTCCACTCTTACCACTTGGAGCCAATGAGAATTTCAGGAGCCCGATACCAACGAGTGGCAACGTAGTCTGTGAGTACCGGATCTGCCATTTGTCCACCAGAGCCACTGCACATGGTTCCCACCTGTGTCATCGATCGCGCTAACCCAAAGTCTGCTATTTTGCAGACACATTTGGAATCTAGTAGAACATTGGATGGCTGTAAAAATATTTCACATATAAGAATTCAAGATACTAAATCTATTATGTTTAGTGCCATTATGCAAGCATAGCTACAAAAACAGAAATAAAAATATACTTTAATCAATACTACACAAGAAATGGGTAGTGACTAATGTCACCAGTCGCATAATCTTCAATCTGTGTTTCCAAGCTATGGTGTAGGATAAATTCTTATAATAAAGCCAACTAGATGCACTGATTTCTCAAATTTATTTTTGGAATAAAACTCTACTTGTTTCAGACAGTTCCTCTGTCCATCATCAGGAGTTTTTCACTGTAAACACAGCAGTGGTATATGTCATACAGGTCTGTTCACAGCAAACCTGTACAACATATACCATTACTGTGTGTACAGTGAAAACTCCTGATGATGGGCAGAGGAACTGTCTGAAATATGTAGAGTTTTATTCCAAAAATAAATTTGAGAAATCAGTGCATCTAGTTCGTTTTATTATAAGAATTTATCACGATGCACAGTCACCTGAATGTCAAATTCACATAGGATAAAATCACATACCTTCTGGTCACGATGGATAACATTTCCAGAATGGATATACTTTGTGGCTTTGAGCAACTGGTACATGATGAAACGTTTGTGGACATCCTTCAGAATGGTTCCACGTCTGATCACATTATGTAAGTCAGTATCTGCAAATACAGCCACCCATCTAAGTGCTGAACAGTGGGTTGGGCCATGGTGAAACAAGCAGCAAAATATCACATATCTTCATTTTCCTGTGCATTCCACCTATGGCCTGGCCAACTCAACATTACTACTACCACTGGCATGTTATCCCTATTGCCTTTCCTGTCCTTCCTGTATATAATATTCCATTTTTTCTGCACAGTTTACTTCTCTTGGACAACTCTGAAGTTGGAGGCAGCAAACTACCTGTGAAAGTATACTCTACCACTCAGCTGGAAAAAGTCATCTTAGAATGGCATCGTCATAGAAGCACTCTGGTACTACTTTATAAATGTGTGCTGGGTTACAATTCAGGGAAACTTTAACAGCACTGGCCATAAAACACAGTATGATGCTTACAATGTACAAAAAAATTTAATGGTGCAGAAAAAAAGTTTCAATACAGATGTGCATTGCTAGTAAGAAAGAAATGCAATTGGATTCTGAAGTCAAAGAAACAACATGATAAATAACATTTTTTCAGTTTTTTTTAGACATGAAGGATATAAAGTCAGTTCATACAAGTAAATTTTACCTATACTGAGAAATATGTTTTGTCAAGTTTCATAACATTGAATGTACAATTCAGATACATCCAATCCAACACATGCTCAGATTATGATGATTTTGTATGTTATGTGTTCTTAGCATACAGTGAATGTATAATGGGAAGACATATCAATCTCTACACATAATGTGCCTAATGTAACTGATCAGAAAAGTGTAATTTCATTCATTTCACTGCAGTATAATGCCTAATTTGCACAATGTTCAAGACAAACCACCATTGTTTAAAACGTGGTATATAGCATAACAAATACCTTGTTAAGATAAACAATTTCTGTTTGGAATAATTATTGGTATGGTTCATTCCAAGAAGTACAAGAACAAATTATTTCTTGTCCAGAAAAATCTGTAGAGTATGTAGATTTGCAACAGTGGGATTTTTTGGACTGGGATAGCATAGTCAGTACAGTGACTTGCTATGGGCTGGACAGTCTGGGGTCGAATGTTGGTGGGGGTGAGATTTTCCACACCTGTGCAGATTGGCCCTGGGGCCCACCCAGCCACCTGTACAAGGGGTACTGGGTCTCTTTCCCAGGTATAGAGCAGACAGGGCACTGCAGTGACCACCCACCTCCATCTAAAGCCAAGGTTAAACAAAGAGTAGAGCTATACCTCTGCTCCTCTGGGCCTTCATGGCCCATTCCAGGGTGAACTTTTACAGTAGATTTTATCTGCAGTAAATGAACATCATATACAGTAAGGCACACAAAGTCACAAAGACTGCATTTCTCATTTGTTCAGAAAAATGTGTAGTGTAATTAGATTTGCAATGGTACATATTTTTAATGGAGGACAACCCATTGTGCTCATAGAACAAACAAAAAGAAAACTTTTTCTATCAAACATAACCACTTGTCTTCCTTTAATTTTCTTGAACACAACTAAAACAAGGAAGAAAAGTGGTTGTGTTCAATAGAAAAAAAAAAAATTTTTCTGTTTGTAAATAGTAGATTTGACCTACATTAAATGAACACCAAAGTCAATAAGACATTTAAAGTAACAACAATGCATTTGGAAAGCATGGAGTACTTCTTACCAATATTGTTCTACATTTAGTAGTACCATACTTAAAAGTAAATCAAAAAGACAGAGGGAGAGTGTGCATATGTGCACACACAGCATATACATTTATACATGCTTGCGCATGCATACATACACACACACACACACAAATTCAAAAACAGAACTTCAAATCATAGCACATATAGTCGGTCACGAAACAATAAAAGACCTATATAGAATCACATTTACAAATAGATTTTGTGTGAACATACCCATGTATTCAAAAACTAGGTAAATATCTTTATCATTTACAGCACGGTGTATACTACGAAGCTTGATAATGTTGGGGTGATTTCTAAATTCTTGTAGGAACATGATTTCTCTAAATGTCCGCTGAGCATCTGTTGCATTTTGGAAAGCATCATATATTTTCTTCACTGCAACAATTTCATTGCTTCTTCTATCATTTGCTTTCCATACAATTCCATATGCCTGCAGATTGAGTAATGGTAACAGACATTAAAACTAACATAATTAGGGTTAAGATCTGCATAACACTTCCAAGACATAAAAAGGAAACAGCTATTACAAAAATGAGACCAGTACTTAGTGTTATAAAGCCAAGAACTTCCATGCAAAGTTTATTAAGAAAATCCTGTTCTTTCCAAATTTATTTTTTTGGATTCTTGGAACTAAATATATTTGGTGCAATTAGTAAAAAGGTGAATTTTTAACAATTACTTTAGTTCGTTCACATGATATATTACATGACTGTAAAACTCACCCCTTTTCCCAGTCTCCTTTTGATTTCATATCTCCTTGCAATGTGCTCGTCTATTTCAGCAGCACTCATATTGTCTGTTATTATATTCTGTCAGACTTTTAAAGAGGGTCCCATAATCTTAAAAGTGTAACAAGCTTAGATTATTTCGATCGGGCCTCCAAAAAGAAACCGAATTACTCTGACCCATCAACGATAAATATTTAGCAATTAATCTGTATGTTTATACAAAATGAAAGCCTGTTATCACAACGAACAGATTCCAAGAGTTTAGCTGTTTGTTTACAAACACCTCATTTAAACATCACCACAAAACGTCACCGCATCACACCGTTGTCATGGTTACAGATGGAAGGCTATTAAACCCAATAACTAAGAATATCCCTATATACAATCGATTGAGAAAAAATAATTCTCTCTTTGTAATGCTCCTAGACTGTGTAAAATTAAATTTAATTACACCAGCGTTTTTATGTTATTATGCATTTCGTCCAGTTCTTCCCGAACTGCTTGAATCCAAAGAGGAAGTTACTGCGGTCCCACGCAGATTTGGTCATGAACAATCGGCACGGCGTACATAACACAGGAAGTCATGAATCTAGATGTAGAATCTACACGGCGTGGCTCGTAAGTCAATCTGTCGCCGCCATTACTATTTTGTTGTTTTATAATTTATTACTTATTTTAGTATATGAGTTATGGCTTGTGAATGTTCTCGAAGGCGTGTCATATGTAATGTACAGAAGAAGATGAATAAGAAGCAGAAGAAGAAATAACGCAGCTGAGCTGGAAGTGCTCTAATCCGCGTCCGTAACGTCATCTGTGGCTCGTGCGTGGCAAGTATGAATAGCAGACGAAGCGTTGGTGCTCGTTAATTTGAAAGTCAGATATGCTGCGGGTCAGTCCATTGCTGATAATTACAGCCAGTGATCTCGTGAAAAAGAAACACCACACAATATGATGTGACTTACCTGCCTTTAGAATAGTGCAGCATTGTATTCATTCTTAAACTCCACTTCATGATGTGCAAGGATGGTGGAAGAATGTGGAATGAAGCCAAATGACAGTGTGGAGGATATATCAATCCTTAGTACTCAGCGAAAACAAAATCTTGCTTCGTGGGGTCTTCCAGATACTATACTAAAGGTACGTGTGTGTACTGGTAGTTATGTCAAGAATGGCTCTACCAAAATGACTTTTCAGTCACTAAGATTATAATTATATTTGTGGCAGCACAGTTACCCATTGTAGTTTGTATATATGGATAATACGATATATTATAAACGCTTTCCCAAAAGTTTCTTTGCTTTTTACTTGGAAACATAAATACCTTATATATTGATTTAATGCCACATAGTGTCAAGATTAAGGATGTGTGGAGCTACACTTTTTTCCACCAGTATGCCTTCATTGCATGCACAAGGGTAGCTTTATCTTTACCTGTAAGACAAACATTCTATGGCTTAGTTTTAAGTATATTACATTTTACTTGATCTTGTGTCTTTTAGAACAGGAAGCTTCACACACACACACTCGTGTCCCTACAGTACCTTACCTTGTGTGTATTTAACTATCACAATATTTTGATTCATTTTTCTTTGTCACAATAGTATTGTCATATTGCATAGATTTTATTCACTTTAGAAGAGTGTGAAAGAATGAGCATGTATTTTCACAGTGTAGGAAGTAGTAATTTGTTTACATATGAGGTTTGAGGTTTTCACTGTGGCAAAAAGTCATACTTTGGACTTCTGGTAGGTAACCATCTACCAAACTATTTGGTGTAGAAACCCAGAGGGCCACAATACAAATGCCTGTCTGGTTTTAGACTTGTATTATATGTTTGCGTTTTTCCTCAACAGCGTTATGCAGCATCTGGCGTTGTGTCCATGTTTCCATGGCAGGTTGAATGCCTTAGTAATCCTAGAGTCCTTGAAGGAGGAAATCTAATTTATTCAGCACCAACTTCTGCAGGTATGCTAGGATAATGCTACAGATTCTTTTATTGTTATAAAGGCATGCTTTGTTCATAAAAGAATTATGTTGTAATCTCAGAATTCACAAAGCTGGAATTATAAATGCAATATTTGTAGTCACATATGCCGAGTCTGTATCATGGTTTGGTCATGTCATGAAGGAATTGAACTTTAACCTTTAAACAACCTATGTTCACATGTGCACACCTAAGAATCCATAGAAATTTAATTTAATTTTAATATAAAATCCATAGAAATTAAATGTATTTGTTTAGGCAACAAGGAAATTGACTGCATTTGTGAGACATTCTGCATAATCTCTGTTGTATTTCTCACAAAATGTCATTCATAGTGTTATCTTTTTCTGTACAAGTAACACATTTTTGATGAACCCTTTTCTAAAATTTAAATACCAAACCAATCGTTTTAAGGTTAAAGCAATTACTACAGTTCCTCTTCCACAGTTCTGTCCCACTCTAGTGTGGTCAGAGTGCATGAGCTGTACAAGACTGACTTGCATGAAATGTGGGACATTGGTGGTGGTGGTGGTCCAGTATGCTGAATATGCATGGTACTGAGGAGAAAACTTGGATCTAGACGGTAGAAAATAATTAAGAATGAAGACAGTTGCATTGTTAGGATCTTCATATTGTGTACCATTCACCATATATTATTTCAGTGGCCAAATCAAGGAGAATGAGATGGGCAGAGCATGTGGGATGCCTAACAAAGATGAGAAAAGCATGCACTTTCATTGAAAAAATTTTAGGGAAGAAATTATTTTGGAGAATTAATCATAAATAGGATAATACTTAAATGGGTGTGAAAGATGTAAGATGTGGGTTGGATTCATGAAGCTCAGAACATAATTTATTGGTAGAGTCGTGTGAACACAGTACTGAATCTCTAGGATCCATAAAATGTGGGTAACATCTTGACAGCACTCTCTCAATGAACAACAATACTGTTAGATTTGTGGCAGCAGCAGTAACAACAACACATGTACAGTTGAATATTGCTCACTGTGGGTTGCAGTAATTCTTGGAATTTAGAATATTGACTCCATCTCCAGCAATCACCACTGCAACATTGTTTGCTGTGTCAGATGAAAGAATATAAAATTCTGTGAACCTTTCTTGAAATCTTATCATTGTTAATGCATAGATGTTTAATTTTAACAGGTAAAACGCTAGTTGCTGAGATTCTCACTATTAAAACAGTTCTTGAAAGGAAGAAGAAAGTCATCATCATCCTTCCATATGTGTCTGTTGTACGAGAGAAAGTTTTCTATTTTCAGGTACAACTACAGATATCTCTTTTATGAGCATGAATTTTTACAGCCAACTGAGTATGATAATCCTTCATTGTTACTGTGCATGAATTACATTAATAGTCAATAACTACCTCTCTGAATTTATTGACTGGGTGTGCTATCAACAGATGTACCATACATGACTAAACAACACTGGAGATGATTGTACACCACTTCATTTAATACAGTAGAATCCCTATGAAAGATTTACCTGCAATTGAGAAAAACCTGAAATGTTGGTTTTAATTTTTATTACTGTAGTAACAAAAGTATTATATTCACTCCTGATTTAGGCATAATAACATCTTTTTCATTCCATTCTCTATTTATATAATCAGTATATTTTCCAACAAATGCATTTCATGATACATTGTACATAACACATATAAAAACTCCTATGCATTTTGGCACCCAAGTGCCATCTTCTGGGAGTTAAAATAACAAAGATGTATGAGCCAACCTGCTTATTTATGTTTTGTTCATATTTATAAGCTTAATTAAAAATTAGTTGTTAAAATACATTAATTGTAGGTGCCTCGGTAGTTGTCAAGTCTTGGTATCAATAGTCTGATGTTATACATTAATTAGCAGTCAGCTGTCAGCAAACCTGTATGACATATACCATTGCTGTGTGTAGAGTGAAAAACTCCTGATGATGGACAGAGGAACTGTCTGAAACATGTAGAGTTTCATTCCAAAAATAAATTTGAGACGTTGGTGCATCTAGTTGGTTTTGTTATAAGAATAACTTTTGCTGAAACTTGTGTACAATACTGTCATTTTCTTCTAGGTTTTATTGAAGTATCTGTGGTTACAAATTTGGCATTTACAACTTGAAAAATCACCTGAGCATCATATTTGGGAACAGCAGGAAGGGAAACTCTGAATTTGTTCATTTGTTGTGCTTAGCAGAAGGAAATCTGAGTGTTCCATTCTTCTGGGATATGACACTAGATCACTGGGTAAATTTTCTGACATTAGAAAGGAACATAGTGCCTTCGAAGTGATGGGAACCAATTACTCGGTGATGTGGCATTACATCCCAGAAGCACCAAGTCTTGTACTGCACCACCATGAAAACCTCAAGATGCACATCAGGAAGGGTAGTGATATGAATTTTTTGCAGGACTTGCTGTCAAGCAGTGGTGTGCGAGTGGAAGGACTGATGGGAAGTCATATTATCCCTGGTGGCTTTAAAGGTGTTGACATTGCCATCTGTACCATTGAGAAAGCTAACAGTCTGATAAACAGGTAAAGTATTTTAAGTAATGTTGTTAGGTGGTATACTGTTAATTTGTGTTGTTATGTATGGTTGCTGCTGCATCTTAAGCTTGCATCTTATTCTGCACATTGCAAGCAATTTAATGTGAATATGTTTAAAACAATTTCAGTGTGTACTGGTGCAAAGAGTTTGTATAGAGGAGTCACTTAGTAACCCTACGGACATAGTTACATTCTTGTAAATCAAGGTGTACAGTTTTTAAGATACTCTCTCTGTGGTCTAAGAGAAAACCGCACCCCAACCCCACAGAGAGATGGCATGATTTCATGGGGAACTACTTTGCATGGATCGTGTCATTTTAAGCTGTAGAAGAGAAATTAAATGCCTTGAAGTTTTCTGCCATCTGTATTCTTTAAAACAGAAGTAACTTTTTTATAATTTGGTGTTCAGTTAGTATATGCATATGCACACAAACACACACTTATATGCCTCTGTCTACACACACATACATACACACACAAGTATGTGCATCAGAAACATTTGCTGTCTGCAAACACATTAGCCTTTATGAATTCTATTTCATTTTATTTTTGTCATTGCATGTTATAATAAACTATAGTACCAGAAGTCAAGTAATTTGCCCCTTGGTATAGCAGTGCTACACAGATATCTCTAAATGCTGCTTTTTGTAGATTGTATTGAAAAATATCAAGTGGTTGTAGCTTGTGATTTTAATTCATATGTATACCATGTACCAACTGAAAAGAAGAAGGTGTTAACATGTACAGTAGGCCCTCCTTCATCCAGACTGTGTGGGAATGGTGTGGTCCAGGTGACCCAGGATCACCAAGAGGTAGCTCCAGTGTATAGGTAACATACAAGAAATTATCAATCAGAGCTAAAGTATGGGTTTTTAAAGTGGCACTTTTAAAATCACATCCTTAGTATGCAGGAGGTAAAGAAAGATAGTCTGTCTCTTTGTGTTTCGTTGGCCATCTCTTATATAGCCACAAGAATTACGGAGGTTATTGGCTTGTGTGATGGGGGGAACATGAACAGTTACCTTTGGTTGAATTAATGTATGAATGCACAATAATTGTTTCTACATTTGTTTTGTTTCTTACCCATAAATAGGGATTTTTTTGTACATTGAAGAAATGGGACTGGATCCTCCATTATAACATACCTGTACAAGGCTTATTCAGAAAGTAAGTACCATTTCGCTTTAAAAAAATTGAATAAATTTTATTGTTATCAGATTCGACATTCTTCAAACTGTTTTTCCACATATTCACTGCCATTATTGAAGCACTTTTCGTAGCGTGGCACAAGTTTTTGTATGCCCTCCTCACAGAATGCGGCCGCCAGCGATGTTAGCCAGTACTGACAATGTCATGGAGTAGAGTCCTTGAATTCTGAGGAAAGTGCAGGAACAGATCAGAAATTGTGAAACGTCTGTCATCATGCAATCTTTCATTGACCTTACACACCCAATCATCATTCACCAAAGATGGACGCCCACTTCACGCCTCATTGTGCACGTTCTCTCGTCCTTCATTGAACATCTGAACCAATTTCCTAATCATGCCATCACTCATCGCATTGTCACCATACACTTGACAGATCTGGTGATGAATCTCACTTGGTAGCACATTTCTAGCTTTCAAAAAACGGATTACAGACTGTATTTCACAGCTGGCAGTCTTAAACATGTGTAACGCACAGGAACAAGCATAAACATAACACGAATTTCACGAAATGGCATCTATGGCTTCTCAATTGATAGAGGAAGTCACTGCACACCCGCAAAGTGACAGTCTCGAGGATGCGTGAAAGATATGCGCAGATGGTACTTACTTTCCGAATAACCTACGTATATTGTTCGACTTTGTGCACATTTTCAGGAATAAATTGTGTATGAATGTTAGGGACTGCCTGCACTTAAAGTGTAATATTAACATTTTCTGTGTAATAAGGTTTTTGCATGCAATATTTTCCTGTCTTAGAAGTTCACAGTGTCAGAATCATTTTTTCTTACTGGTATTACAGGTTATATTTTAGATGGGGCTGGGTTTTACTACACTAAGTAATGTTCATAGGTGTCTGGTTTGGTTACAATATTGTGTTCATTTTATTTATTTATTTATTTATTTACTTGTACATAGGTTACTAGAAGAAGGTTCTCTTCACAAGGTTGGTGCTGTGATTGTTGATGAGTTGCATCTTTTGGGTGATCCCTTTCGAGGTTATCTGCTTGAACTGCTTCTGACTAAGATACTGTACATGTGTAAGAAGTGAGTGTCTTTATTTTTGTTGTTTCCGATCTCCATATATAACCTGCTGAGTTTGTATGCAGTTTAAGGCAAGGGTGATAGTGCAACCTGATTTTGAAGATTATTTAATTATTTATTTATGATTCCTTTAATGGTCCAGTAAATAACTCATGTTATGGAGTATTGAATTCCCTTTGACATAGGCTGATGTACAGCCAAAGAGGGGGACACAAAGGGTAGCTATGCAAGGTTGCCTGTGTGAGGGCCAGTCTCACCATAGCATTACTGTTTTTGAATTACCATGACTGTAGTTACATCATTAAAGTGGTATAGAACATGCATACAAATTAGATGTAGTCCACTGTGAAGGAGCTAATCTGGCCCAGGAATGTGACATGCATGTGTGCAAGGTTTAATGGCTAATGATGTTTTGCTGCTGCCAAACCTGAAAGCACTGGCACAGTGCAGTTACTCAATATGTGCTACTTAAATTGCCTGACGTTTCAATATGTGATGTAGCAACTGTCACTCACATTAGTAACAGTGCTCTAATCCCCCACCAACACAGGAATCATCTCTTGGTCTGCTACCTATACTGTCTTTATAAATATGATACACAAAAAATTCTTTAAGATTTAGTCAATACAAAATGATTAATAGTGAGAAGGTGAGAGGGATGAACTTCATAACAAAGCTACAGGAACAATGAAGGATCTGCATTGCTGCTGCCTCTTTGCAGACCACTCAAGATGCTGTTACATTATGTGCATTTGTGGAGGTTCGTGAACTAAGGACAGTTGAGAGGAGGTTCCAGGAAACATGACAATCAGTTTATGAGAGAAAGATGCTCATATGAAGGAAAATGAGCATAAAAATTTGAAAATGAATTAATTTGTGCATCTGGTACAATCAAAAACCAATAAACTGGTTTGATACTCAGGGATTATTGCGTACAGTGTAGCATACCAACTACATACATGTACATTCACTATGCCCACTTATGTAAGGCATTAATATTTGTAAGTTAATCATTTGAATGATGCTCTCCTAAGTAGCTAAAATTACTTCTATGAAAGTTCCTGCATTCAGGTTTCCCCCACCCCACAACTTCAGTTTTTGTTCCTCCAGAATCTTAGATTGCATTTATTAATTTTCTTCTAAAGCCCATTTACAACCTTACATCACAAGAATGTTATGAAGTCTGCATCAATGTGAGTGTTTTCATAAGTGCAGATTAAATCACTGTAACTGACTTTATAATTATGATCGCACAAATGGATGAATTTCATAGGACAAATGTGTGTCGAGGAGATATATACAGGGTGTCCCAGGAGGAATGTGCCAGACTTTGGGAGGGTGTTCGTTATGTTAAAGTATACCGATATAACCCAAAACACCTATGTCCAAAGTTGAACGGTTACGGAGATAATGGCCAGAGAATTTTGAAACTTTGACAGCTGTTACTCACTTATTGATTACCAAATACGTATTAAAACTGGCAGAAATATGTGGTTTCTGTAACGTTAATATCTGTACTTAACATCAAACTAACTTGTGAGTGACATAAAACCATTAAATTGAACTATAAAAACACTCGCACTCATGTCATAGTTGTCCTTAGGCTTCCAAGCACTATACATGAGAATGCCCAGCTGTGACGTAACATGGCTGACTGCGCATTCTGGTATAAGCCTACTACATAACTGTACTAAAATACGTACCTGCTTTACAGTAATTGTTCAAAGTGTCCTCCACCAGCTGCAATGCAGTTTTCGGCACGCATCAAGAGGGATTGAGTAGCGGAAGCAATGTTTTTTGGATGGTTGCGGATGAGTTCTGCCACTGCAAAAATACGATCGCGCAGTGCTGCTCGTGACTCGACCTTACTTTCGTAAACTAATGTCTTCATGTGGCCCCAGAGGTAAAAAACAAGAGGCGTAAGATCTGGCAACCTCGGTGGCCATGCAACGGGCCCACCACGACCTAACCAGCGGTTAGGGAAGGATTCATTCAAGTAGTCTCTCACGTGCCAAGTGTAATGTGGGGGAGCCCCATCATGTTGGAAGTAAATTTGGCTCCGTGTCATTAACGGGATATCTTCCAACAAACCTGGTAACTCATTCCGCAGGAAGACTTCATACGCATTTCCCGTTAAATTGTTGTCAAAGACAAAAGGTCCGATCAACTTGTTACCAAGCACACCAC